>ERZ1023324.24-NODE-24-length-84353-cov-9.197917_pt1 | contig 84353 bp, 83 predicted proteins | sample MGYA00520886_ERZ1023324 | MGnify/ENA primary metagenome ERZ1023324 (study PRJEB32759, sample SAMN07749864) | skin metagenome | biome: transportation; feature: city; material: polyester macromolecule | host: Homo sapiens | place: Hong Kong:KT line | collected...
GAGTCAAAAAATGGGCGGATAAAACCGAAAATATGGCTTAGTTTAGCATGGTTTGATTGTTTGGGTTAGCATAATCCACAGGTTTGGCTGAATTTGTCTCATCATTCGCCTGCGATTTTTGAGGTTATTTATCAAGCGTTGGGCTAACCAAAGCGGCTCAAAAAATCACTCGATACTGCGATTAACACGATATTAAAAAGTCACCGTAAAAAAGACAGCCGCTGCGACTGTCGATTTTTGGTTGGCTGTGTTTATTTTGCTATATTTTTTAGCGATGTTTTTTAGCGATGTTTATTTGGTTATGTTTTTTGGCCGGGTAAAATTAGTGCAAGGCACAGTGGTTTTTGTACTTATCCTTCTCGTTTGTCAGTGCTGACATGAATCATGCCGTTTTCTTCTTCACCCATAAGGCTATTTTCAAATGCAGGTAAAAAGGTCTCACTAATCAAAAAATGCCTGCCTTGCCACTGGTAAAGGGTGGTGCGTCGCCAGCCTTGCGCTGTCACATCAATCCAGCGATTGGTCATCACTGCGCCATGCCGACGAAACAGTATATAGCCAATCGGTGTTGTACCCAGATTTGCCAATTTTCGCGCATTACCAATGAGACTGGCAAACGGAAATACTGACCGCGCCACCACCCACGCATCTTGATTAGGCTTGCCAAATAATAAGGCTTCGCGCACCCACGCCGATTGGCTCACCCCAAGCGGTAACTGCAGTTGGCGCTTTTCGCTCAGGGACAAGGTTTGCCGTCCTTCAAACGTCGGCTGTACGATGAGTTTATGCTGAGATAAGGCTTCAAATTTGGCGGTGAGCGACCCTGTTGACGTCAGCCAAGGGATAAGTTTCGGCGGTATCTGCTGTTTGTGTGCCGCACTCAAATGCGTGCTAGCCAGGTTTAAGTTTAGGTTTAGACCAACATTTATCATTATTTTTTCAAAAACTCATTATCGGGTATTGTGCCTTGCGCGGCAACGTCGCCAAAAAATTGGCTTTTATAGGTGTCATTAAAAGGTAACGCGGTCATCGCATCGGCTTGGTACGCCAATATAGCGTGCTGTTCGTCTTGGCAAAACTGGGCAATGGCAGGGGCAAACACCTTGTCGTAGACACGGTGTAGCGAATGAGTCAACACCGGATAAAAGCCGCGAATCAACTTGTGCTCCCCTTGGGTACCAGGGTCAAAGTAGCGAAGGCCATGCTTGATAGCAAATTCAATGCCTTGGTAATAACACAGCTCAAAATGTAAACAATCATATTCTTCTAGGCAGCCCCAATAGCGACCATATAACGTGCTGATAGCGGCATCGTCATCGAAAAAAAACAAACTACAAGCCACGATATCACCGTGCGCGTTATGCGCTTGAGCGAGCATCAGCTTGTCTGCCATAGTCTGCCCAAGCTGCTTAAAAAATGCTAAATTCAAATACGGCTGCCGCCCTCTGACCAGATAGGTCATGGCATAGCATTGATAAAAAACTGCCCAATCCGCCTCGGTGATATCGTCACCGAGTTTAACCTGACAACTTAGATTTTGTTTGAGTACCTTTTGGCGTTCCACCTTAATTGACTTGCGTTTTTTGGCAGTTAATGTTGCCAAAAACTCATCAAAATTGGCGCATTTTTTATCCTGTAGATTGCGATTTTGCCATAAAAACTGACAGCTTAGCCGCTCGCAAAGATTGGGCATATTGTGCAACGCTTGGACATCTTTTGGGGAGAAAAACAGTCCGTGCCAAGTGGATGCTTGATAGCGACTCGCCAATTCATCAATCGCTTGTAGTAAGGTCTGATACAGTGGCGCGGTTAATGACTTACCTTGTGCCACCCAAATCCGCTCGCCGGTGACGGGGGTAAAGGGCACGCTTGTCACCAATCTTGGATAATAATTTCTACCATAGCGCTCAAAGGCTTCTGCCCAGCTAAAATCAAACACATATTCGCCTTGGTGATGCTTTTTGATAAACACAGGCATCACGGCAATCAGTTGAGCACTGTCATCGACAATCTGCACATACTGCACCCACCAATCGCTGCGCCCGCCAATCAGCTTTGCATCTATGAGCGCTTGCCAAAAATCAAAGTGCATAAAGGGCGTATCAGGCGTCTGCCACTGTGTCTGTGAGCGCCAGTCAAACTCAGTGGTAAATTGATAGTGATAGGACATATGTTAGTATTATTGTAGTTGTATGAACGGATTATTATACCTTGTTTTTAGCCAAAAATACGGGCTTATCCTTTTGCACAATTTGGCACAATTTTGCAAAATATGTATGGCGTTGGGCGGAGCAGTTTATAACGGTGACTTTGTTGCAATAACCAAATTGCAATAGCCAAGATTAGCGTTTACACTGAACAACTTAGCAGCCAACTGCTTGATGCGGTTTAAGCTTTTTTTCACTCACTTGTCATCCTCTACCATGCCGACACTGATTTTATTTAACAAACCTTATGGCGTACTCAGCCAATTTCGCAGCGATGACAATAACAATTTTGCGACGCTCAGCGATTATTTTAGCGATAAAAGCCTACGCGTGGCGGGGCGATTAGATGCCACTTCCGAAGGATTGCTACTGCTAACCGCTGATGGGCAGGTTAATAAAGCCTTGACCCATCCACCCAAAGCCAATGCAGGCAAACAACAAGGCAAAACCTACTGGATACAGGTGGAAGGCGATGCAAGCGATGCCCAGTTACAACAACTACAAACAGGGGTGCCACTCAAAGACGGTATCACCTTACCTGCCGAAGTTGTACGGCTAAGCGAAGCACAAATTGCCGAGCATATTTGGCAAGCGCCGGACAAGATTGCCAAACGCAAAGTCACCACGTGGCTCGCCATTACTATTTTTGAAGGTAAAAATCGTCAAGTACGTCGCATGGCTGCCCATGTGGGGCTGCCCTGTTTGCGGCTGATTCGCATGGCATCGAGTGGCTTTAGCTTGGGAAATTTAGAGGTTGGCGCATCCACACAAATACCGCTATCACCTGCCGATTTAAAGCGACTGGGTGTCCAACCTTTATCCGCGGCAACGACAACGCCACAATCGCGCAAAAAACCTCGCCTGTTAACGCCTAAATCGCCACAATCAAAGCACCCCACAAGCCGACGACGTAGGCAGCCATAAGGAAACAGCCATGATTGGTTACATCTATCGTTTTTTTCAAAGCCGCCCTCGTCTACTGTTAGGATTTGCCACGATGTTGGTGGTGTATTTTGGACTATCAGCGCTAGTTGGTCTATTACCCAAAGATTGGACGTTGGCGGTAGCCTACGATAAATTAAAGTTTGTGACGCAATTTTTGCTGGCTTGGAATATCGGGCTTTGGGTGTATTTACTGGCTATTTTTCGGATGATGTATAAAGCCGATCAAAATGCAATTTTGGATAAAGCCCATGCTGAAGACGAAGGCACGGTGTTAATGCTGATTTTGGTTTTTGTCACAGCCATTGTCAGTATGCTAGCGATTGTCGTAGAGTTGGGCGCGAGCAAGGACGCCAAAGGCGCTTTGATGCTGTTTCATATCGCGCTCACCGCCATGACGATTTTGACGGCCTGGCTGTTTATTCATACCATGTTTGCTATTCATTACACCCACGAGTATTTCTTGCTTAAAGAAGAAAAAAACGCAGAAATGCTAGATTTTCCTAACGATGATGACCCTGCCTACTGGGATTTTTTATATTTTTCCTACATCATTGGCACATCTGGTCAAACAGCGGATGTCGCCTTCAACACCCAGCAAAGTCGAATCATCGGTACCATTCATTGTGTGTTATCATTTTTCTTTAATACCGCAATTTTAGCCTCATTAATCAATATGTCAGCGGGTCTAATCGGTTAAATAAGTCTGCTAAATAAATCAGTCCAATAAGTCAGCTAAATGAGTCGGTCAATTCAAGTGAATACATCGTCAAAATCGCTTGCTGTATGAGGTATACTATCCTCGTTTTAACATAAAGTGATAGGACTGTCATATCCCACTACGCTAATATCTCGCTACTTTATAACTAGGAAATTGTATGATCGCACAATATTTGATGGTCGATAACGCCCTGCTCGAGCAACTGCAAAATGCCACTGATACAGCGCGAACGGCGTTACTTGAAAGTATGAGTGAGCAGCCTCAAGCGCAATTGGTAGATTTGGGCAAACTGTGGGACATTATCCATTTTGTGTTAACTAAACACAGTGCCACCCAACCTGTACCTGATGAGCCTGTTAGTGAGTTTGTGGTGGGTGTGGAAACCTTTAGTGACAGTGAAGACGCCGATTTCATTGCTTTTACCCCGTGGGCACATATTGTCGAAATCGTCGATGCACTAGAACAAATTAACTTTAAAAAACGCTTAGAAAAAGTCTCGATGAAGTCACTACGTGAGCAAGCTATTTTTCCACCCAATATTTGGCAAGACAAAAAGGAAAACTTGGATAAAGAATTGCTGGCTTCATATAATGAGTTATTGGCGTTTTATAATGACGCCTTAGACCATGGCAATAATATTGTGGTGAGTATTTTATAACGTCGATATAGTCCTTTTTTCATTTTTTGAACCAAAAAAGCACCTTATAAAAGGTGCTTTTTTTATCAATTCGCGGATGAAAATATCAGCTAGCTTGACTTGATTAGTTAACTGACTGATTAGTTAACTGACTGTGGTGCAAGGATAATCATCTCTACACGGCGGTTTGGTTCATAGCTTGAGCCAAATTGTGTTGTCGCACCGCGACCAATAGCGCTGATACGGTTACTAGAGATGCCACGATTGACTAAGTAATTAGCGACTGCTGATGCACGGCGTTGTGATAACTCTTGGTTTCTATTTGCATCACCTTCCACTGAGGCGTAACCATTTACTTGAATGTTAGTTTGGTTATAGTCACGTAGTGTGGTAGCTACTTTGTCTAACGTATTATAGAAGTTAGGTAGAATAGTAGAATCACCAACGCGGAAAGTTATCGCTTCTGGGATAGACAAGTTAATGTTATTAGTCACTGGGTCACGCGTTACCGTCACGCCAGAACCTGCGGTTTCTGCACGAAGTTTTGCTTCTTGTTGCTGCATGTAGTAACCCACGCCCGCACCTAGTACACCACCGATTGCCGCATCACGACCGGTTTTTTCACCGCCCGTTGCTTTTGAAATACCCGCGCCTGCGGCTGCCCCTAATAGACCCCCCATAAGCGCTTTATTGTCGGTAATGCCTGTTGTTGTCGTACCAGTTGGCGTTGTTGCACAACCTGTTAAGATAACACCTGATGCTAAAGTAGCTGCTAATAATTTAGTACGCATGAGTAATCTCCTTTGAATTCCTCTAGTTATAATTACTTAGTTATAATTACTTAGTTATAATTGTCACGCACCAACTTGTTGTTTTTATCTCATTTGCCAGATAAACCTGACAACACTCAGTTGCTTTGTGATTGAGCTCATTATGCAATAAACTTTTTCGTTATATGTAATGATTTGTCTTAAGGATGTTGTAAGATGGCATAATTTGTTACAAAATATTTTCAAGTATTCATTATCTATATTATTTATTTTTATATATTAAATGCTTCGTGATTTTGATGAAAACTGTGCTGGATAGTCAATCTATTATCCATAGCTTATTCAATAACTTGTTAATTTTTAAAAAAATTTTTTGACAATTAACTTTACTGGGGTGTATAGCACAGCACCAATAAACCTGCAAGATTTGTGCTTGCCAGTGTATAAAAATTTATTAGTGAACATTTTTGACGTTTGCTAAACTAACACTTATTTTTACAATTAACGAAGCCAAATTAATGAAGCCAAGTATTTTTTCTTATGTCTCATTCAAATAAGCTTTTTTGAATAAGCTTTGTGGGAGCCAAATATGACAAATAACAATAAACCATCATTGCTCAAAAACACGTTAAATAAACTGCGTAAAACATCATTACCTTTGGCGCAAAACGCCAGCTTAGCGGTGGCGGCAGGCACCATTACCGGCAATTCAGTGCTGTTTAGTCTACCACTTTGGGTGATGGGCGCAGTAAAAACATTGACGGGTCATCCATTGGCAGATAAATGCGTGTTAAAAATAGCCAATCACTGGATCAACACCAACAATCGTTTGATTGAAAATATCCTGCCCGATATTGATTTTCGCGTCAATCTGCCTGATGACTTATCGGTTAATGGCAAATATATTTTGCTGAGTAATCACCAATCTTGGGTCGACACCACTGTCATTCAATACATCAGTGAAAACCGACTGCCGTTAACGCGATTTTTTGCCAAATACGAGCTACTGTATATCCCAATTGTGGGGCAAGCCTTTTATTTTTTAGACTTTCCGATGATGAAACGCTACTCGAAAACAGCGATTGCTAAAAATCCAGCGCTAGAAGACCGCGATATCATCGAAGCCAAACGCGCTTGTCAAAACTTACTCGACAAACCTTTTACCTTACTTAACTTTATCGAAGGCACGCGGTTTACCCAAAAAAAACATGACTTGCAACAATCGCCGTATCAACATTTGCTAAAACCTAAAGCGGGCGGCATTGCACTTGCATTGGGTGCGTTGGGTGATGATCTAGACGCGGTGCTTGACATGACGATTGTGTATCCTGACGGTGTTCCTACCTATCAGGATTTATGGAAAGGTAATATCAAACGCATCGGGGTGGATATTCAAAAAATTGCATTGCCAGATGATTTGCTACAGCGGCTCATGGATGGCAAATACCAACAGGATGAACAAACCAAAATAGATATGTACCGTTGGCTTGATGGCTTGTGGCAGCAAAAGGACCAACGTATCCAAGCCATGCTCGATGATTTTACCCGTCATCCCTAGCAATCTCACCAGTTATATTGCTAATTAAAATCTAAGGAGAGTCATGCAAGGCATGACTTACCTGCCTTGTTCTCACTCACATTTTTTGCGGTATTGACCCCATTTTGAGCACTTTTTTATGCCAACTGCTAATTTAGACCCAAAGCCCAACCCAATGCCAAGCTCGAATATTAGCCAACCGCTCGCTGCCCACCCTGCCAAACCCAGTCGTTGGCAGTTAGCCTACGATACCATCATGATGGTTGCCATCGTGTTGGACTTGCTGCTCATGGGGTTTGACGCTTTGATGCTAAGTAGCTTTATGGCAAAAATAGCAAATTGGCTAGGGTTTTTTGACAGTATCATCACTTATCAGCAAGGATGGCACGAGCCAATCAAAGTAGCTGGGGGTCTATTTACCATCTTTTTGATAGCCGAGCTTTTGGTTCGCTGGTTGATTGCCATCGCCCAAAAACGCTATTACCGCTGGTTTTTCTTTCCATTCGTGCATTGGTATGAGGTGTTGGGCTGTGCACCGCAGCTGCGCGCATTACGACTGCTGCGCGTTGGCGTGATTGGTTATCGTCTGCATGAACTGGGCTACAAAGTTTTGCCCGCCAGTTGGCTTGCGACAATCAAATTTTATTACCAAATGATTATGGAAGAGATTTCTGATCGGGTGATTTTAACTGCGATTGACAATATCCGCACCGAAATAAGCAACACCGATGGGCATTTGGTCAAAAACATCATCGACAAGCATCGGGATGACATACAAAAGGTCATTGTCGAAGTGCTGCAGCAAGAAGCCACACCGTTATTACAATCCACGCCCGCCCACCCTGCCATCTTTGCCAAACCATTGGCAGAACAAGTGGGCATCGCCATTCAGCAAGCGCTAACCGATACGCCCGAGCTGCACCGCATATTACGATTGATACCGATTGCCGGTAGTCTGATAGAAAACCAAATGCACAGCATCGGGCAACACATTGGGGAAAATCTGACATTAAGCTTGACCACCAACCTTACCAAACCGCAAACGCTCACGCTGATGTATGAAGAAATCGCCAAAAGCTTGGTGCAAATTGACGTCACTAGCCCTGCGCTAGAAAAATTAGTTAGCGATATTATTGATGATAGTTTGACGTCACTTGCCAACCAAGTTCGCATTCAACAATGGAAGCACCAAATACGCTGATTGAATCCACCAATTTGGCTGGCAGCTAACGGCTGTGCAACGCTTTTTTTATCGCCCTATTACGGCTTTGGTTGCCAAACAATAAATAGCGCGGTGAATGGTTGTTGTTTTAAATAATACTTGCTAATATGCGGTATGAATCGATTTTGATGTATAAAAAGTTATTATAAAAAGGTTTTTCATGACACAGCCCGCTGCCCTTGACTTGACCCAAGATAGTTCATCACAAAAATTACAAAGTCTACCTAACCTATCCGAGCAGGGTTCACCGCAAAGTCAGCAGCCAGCCAACCCATTACCCACCGACCCTGTAGCCACTAGCGTGAAACTTACGGGCAGACTCCTCAACTTTACCCGCCTAAATATTGAAGGCAATGATATCAAAGTAATTTTGACAAAGATTGCACAAAAGCTAGGTCGTCAACGCCAGTCCAACTTACCGGTGATTGTCAGCTGTCATCACCCGTTAAATTTAGCGCAGCTTTGGGGCGGCTTATGGGCACTAGGGTTACAGCCGATTGGGTTGGTCACAGGCGCCAATGACGCCCAAGCCAATGAGCTTCGCATTGCCATTTTTCCAGCAGATGGGCAGCGCATTGACGGCAAAGCACCAAAAAATGTGGCGACGGGTAGAGAGCGAAAATCAGACAGCACAAAAAGTAACCCATCCTCTCAACACGTGGCGCAGCCCCCTACCCAATCACCCGCATCCGACAGTCAAGTGACTGAGCGACAAAATCAAACCGCTAATGATATCGCAGCCAATAATACCGCAAGCAATGAGACCACAATCAATGAGACCGCAGCTGCACCTGAAAAATTTGTCGCCTCACCGCATCACCAATCGCAGCCTGAAGGCGATTTGGTGCATACTCAAATGCTGCGCTCCGGTCAAAGTATCAATCATGTAGGCGGTGACGTGATTTTGACCAAAGGCATCAATGCCGGCGCGGAAGCGATTACCGATTATAGCTTACACGTGTATGGAAAAGCCGAAGGGCGATTGGTCGCAGGGGCGACGGGCGACACCAACGCTAAAATATTCTGTTTACGTTTTAACCCGTCACTGGTGTCAGTTGCGGGCACTTATTGCCTAAAAGAAAATATTCCCATTGAGTATTTGGATAAAGCGGTACAAGTCAGCTACCTTGATGGTCAAGGCTTGGTCTTTGAATTGATGGAATAACAATCACCTAAACAACCACTTATACCATAATCTATGCAAAAATCGCCAATCTCTCGATTAACTTCGAAAAGTTTTTTATGCTAAACTAGTCCAATTAACCAAATTTGGGCTAACTAAAATTTAAGCCTTAACTTTTAACGATTTACGTTAATTTATATCCATATTTTTCAAACCAGTTTAGCGTGAATGTGTGTATGGCTTGATGATTAACCAATACAGCCTCACTGACACCGTGCTATGAATAGGAGTATGCCAAAGTGGCAAAAATCGTTGTTGTAACTTCAGGAAAAGGCGGGGTAGGCAAAACCACCACTAGCGCCTCTTTCGCTACAGGTCTAGCCCTTCGCGGCTTTAAAACTGTAGTGATTGACTTTGACGTGGGTCTTAGAAATCTTGACCTCATTATGGGCTGCGAAAACCGTATCGTGTATGACTTTGTTGATGTTATCTCAGGGAACGCGCGCCTGTCACAAGCTTTGGTAAAAGACAAACAGCTCAATAATTTGTTTATCTTACCTGCCAGCCAAACCCGCGACAAAGACGCCTTGACAGATGAAGGAGTCGCCGAAGTCATTAATGAGTTAGCCAAACAATTTGACTACATCGTGTGTGACTCGCCCGCTGGTATCGAGCGCGGTGCCCAGCTAGCTATGTACCATGCCGATGAAGCCATCATCGTGACCAACCCAGAAATCTCGTCGGTGCGTGACTCAGACCGTATCATCGGTATTTTGCAAAGCCGTACTAAAAAAGTTGAAGAAGGTACAGGCGTGGTACGTGAGCACTTGGTCATCAACCGCTACAACGCTGAGCGTGCTGAGCGCGGCGAGATGATGGATATCAACAGCATCTCTAATGATATCCTAAAAGTGCCGCTACTTGGCGTGATTCCTGAAAGCAATAGCGTACTTGAGGCATCAAACCAAGGTGTGCCTGTGGTGCTAGATCAAAATTCAAAAGCCGGTCAAACTTATGATGACATGGTCGCTCGTTTCTTGGGGGAAGAACGTCCCTATCGCCATATCGAGGTGAAGAAGAAAAGCTTCCTACAACGCTGGTTTGGAGGTTAGGCTATGGGATTTTGGAGTAATTTATTTGGCGGTGAGCAAAAGTCAAACAGTGCCAATACTGCCGCAGAGCGCCTAAAGGTCATCGTTGCCAGCGAAAACCGCTTGCACAATCGGTTAACCCCAGAGCGTATCGAAAAAATGAAACGTGAGATTTTGGCAGTGGTCAATACCTACGTGTCAGGTGTCAACATTGATGACGTCAATATTCAACATCACAATGAAGCAAACATGGAAGTGCTGGAGATGAATATCAGCTTGCCTGATAGTACACGCCAATAATTCATGTTGCGCTTAATCTAGATTGTTTTTAATCTAGGTTGCATTTAAAAAATTGTGACTAAAAAGCCCATGATGACATGGGCTTTTTTATACTATGGGCTGACTTAGCGCATACGGCGAATTAAATGGTCTTTTTGGATAAATTGGTGATACAGCGCGCCGATGATATGCAAGGCCGTGAACACCAGCAGCAACGTCCACAACAGATTTTTATGAATTTTTTCTAACGTGCCTGACAAATCACTGTTTTCACTGACAAAGGCTGGGATATCAAATAGCCCAAACATACTCACCCCTTCCCCATCAAACATGACAGAAAACCAGCCCGCCAAAGGCATGGCAAGTAAAATCAAGTACAGTGCCAAATGGGTTAAATGCGATAGTTTATTTTGCCATTTTGGCATCGGTACATCGGCGGGGGCTTTGGTGACAAAACGGTTGATAATACGACCTACTGTCCAAAATAACACACTGAGTCCAAACGCTTTATGCAAATCAAAATAGGTAAAGTCAGTTGCATCTTCATTCAGCTCAATCATTGCCCAAGTCGCAATCAACAATACCACACTAATCCAATGGAAAATACGTGACGATAGCGACCATTTGTTGATACCGTGTGGGGCAATCGGCTGTGGCGCTTCATTTGCAGGAAATAATGCCATAATGAATTTTACCTTATCATGATTTGTTTTGGGTTATTCTAGCAATGTTTGGGCAAAATAAAAGTAACAGACTGTTGGCAAAATAGCACAAAGGCGGACTGCGTCTAACTATCTAAATCCACCAAGAAATGCGAGAGCTTGTCCAAATCTGGCACCACACATAGCTCACCTGCCAACATGACTGGCTGAAAAATATAGTCCTGCTGTAAGCTATAGTCTGCCAAATTCGGTGCGCGTGAGCGCTCGACGACCTCATCATCTGGCGCGTTTAAGGCGGCTAATAAGTCAGGGTAGTGAGTCGCTAATTCAGCTTGGTAAGTCGCGTCATCAGCGTCTTTGAGATCAGCAATACGCACAGAATGAAAAGTCACTTCGCCATGAATCTGCAAGGCAATCCGATGGATATCGGTGACGCTTTCTAACACCACTAAGTGGGTGGGCTTATCATCTTTTGGCAACAAGTGATACACCGGCACTTCTTGACCGCGCCAAATATAATTCCAGATGCGCTCATCATAGTTATCAATGCTCAAAATCAAAGCTTGCGGCACAATCCAGTCAGGCGAACTGCTAGAAGGAATTCGAGCAATGGTTAATTGACCTGTGGTGATACTTAGGACGCCTACATCCTCATCTTGCTTAAAATAACGGTTTAAATCGTTTGCCATAGCCTGCTCATTTACTGATTAATAAGAAGTTTAGGGGTCGCTGCTAGCCTGCCGTATTAGCCACACAAGGCGATTAGCTGCTGAGCTAACTGCTTAGGGGTGCCAACAAAAGTGACTTGGTTGCTTTCAATCATGCTTTGTGGCTGGCTCGCGCAGGTGCTACTGTCAGGGGATTGCGCCCAAATAATGCTGCCATTTTTTTTGACCGTCGCTGCCACATCACTGCCATCATTGCCCATACCAGAGAACACAATAGTGATTAAATTATTGCCAAACGCTTCACTGCAGTTACGCATGACGTCACTGATTGGCGGTTTGTAACTGCCTTGCCAAGGTTTACGCTGCAAAATCACCCGTCCATTGGAATCACACACCACGCTGTGTTCAATCGGTAAAATCAAACAACGTCCTGTCAATAATTGCTGGGTATTGGTCACTATGTCACAGCGCCACTCATTGTGACGATTTAAAATTCTTGGCAAGGTGTTTAGCGTATTTTGGTTAAAGTGCTGCGCTAGTAACAGCGCCACTGGTAAATCTTCGGGCAAATTATCTAAAAATTCCTTAATCGCCAGTGGTCCGCCCATCGAGGCTGCGAGCAACACCACATATTTCCAGGGTTTGATTTCGCTCTTGGCAGCATCATAGGGCTCTAACAAATCGCTACGTTCTAGCATGTTGGCAATTTTTCGCTTGAGTTGGCGTTGCCATTTGGCATATAACAGACTTTCATTGATATAAGGCGCAGTGACAAAGCCCAGTAGCACAACCTTAGTCAAATTGACATTCTGTTGTTTTTCAACATTTTGAATGACGGCGTAATCGTCTGGGGTATCGATTAGCCACACATCAACTTTTTGCTGAAAATGTTTTTCGAACAGCTGTGATGCTGCCAAGCATGCCACGATTTCAAATCCCCAAGAACGAATGGTATCGCTAAAGGCGAGCCGTTGCTGATTTTCCTCAGCAACGATAAAAAATCGCAGCGGTGGGTACTTTGACAGCATGAATGATTGTATCCTTTACCTGGCCAGTCGGCTTAGTCAGTTTTTGCTTGTTGGGTAAAGCGCGCTAACGTGTCTAACAGCATTTGTTCTTGGAATGGTTTACCCATGTATTCATTCACCCCGATATCAAACGCGCGTTCACGGTGTTTTTCACCGGTACGCGATGTAATCATGACAATAGGGATATGCTGGAGCCGTGAATTATGGCGAATATGGTTGGCCACTTCAAAGCCGTCCATACGTGGCATCTCAATATCCAATACAATGACTTCAGGTAGCATTTCTTGCAGTTTTTCTAGCGCATCAATACCATCTGTTGCCACTTGGGCATCATAGCCGTGACGTTCTAGTAAGCGCGAGGTGACTTTGCGCACGGTTACTGAGTCATCCACAATCAATACCAGCGGTTTGTGCGCTCGTTTGGCCGCTTTATTGGCTTTTTGCAGCTCGACTTTGGTAATGTTGCTGACATTACGCATCAATGCCACCAAGTCAAGAATGAGCATGACCGAACCATCACCCATGATGGTGGCAGAAGAAATTCCATCGATATGGGAGAGCTGACGACCGAGCGGTTTGACGACCACTTCAATACGAGAGCCTGCAATCATATCCACTTGTAGCGCCATGCGCTGACCTAAGTCAGTACGAATAATAATCACTGGCACACTGCTTGACTGGTGCGCTAGTGCATCCACCGGGTCACTGCCGTACAAAATCTGATTAAGATAGCGCAAACGATAGGCTTGTCCATCGATATTGATAGTATCGGCATTCGTGGTATAAAAGTTAGCAATCGCATCGATATTGACCCGCATCACACGTTCAATTTGCACCAATGGTACAGCAAAGTATTTATCCCCTGCCCTCACCATCAAGGCATCAGACACCGCAACTGTCAATGGTAGACGCATGGTAAAGCGTGAGCCTCTGCCAGGCTCAGAGTCGACGGTTACTACACCACCCAGCTGCTTGACTTCGCTTTGTACCACGTCCATACCGACACCACGACCCGAGATTTGTGATACGGATTTGGCGGTGGATAGACCCGCGTTAAAGATATATTGCATGATATCCAGTGTCTTTAGACTGGTATCTTTGGCAGAAATCAAGCCTTGCTCAATCGCTTTTTCGCGTACGGCATTGACATTAATACCGCGTCCATCATCGGTTAAGTTGATAACGATTTCACCGCCTTCACGCAGCACTTCAAGCGTGATTAAGCCTGTTCTTGATTTACCACTTTCAATACGTTCTTGCGATTTTTCAATACCATGGTCAACGGCGTTACGTAGCATATGCTCAAGCGGCGAGGTAATACGCTCAAGGATATTACGGTCAATTTCACCTTCATCGTTTAGGATTCGCAGTTCAACAGATTTACCCAGTTCGGTTGCTATTTGACGGACGACCCGTTGCAGACGTGGCGTGATACGCGAGAATGGCACAGTACGTGAATCCATCAACCCCTCTTGCAAATCGGACTGGGTGCGTGATAACTGCAGTAGCAAGTTTTCGGTTTCACGGGTTTTATCGAGCATGGTCGTTTTGATGTCTAACAAGTCCGATGCTGATTCCGAGAGCGATTTTGACAATTGGTTGAGCGATGAATATTGGTCCATCTCTAACGGGTCAAAGTCACTTTCTAACGCATGCTCATCACCAATTTGTGACAAGATTTGAATCTCAAGCTCTGTTTCCATACGGCGTAGCTGATCTGCTAGACGCTGTACAGTTGCGCCCATCTCTTCGATATTGTTCGATAGACTTGATATACCCATCTCGATTCGCGAGCGGTTAATCGCGGACTCACCTGATAGGTTAATCATGCGCTCCATAGCACTTGCAGAAATCCTAAGTGTCTCAGCATGAAGGTTCGATTGATCTTGCTCAGATTCAAAGTTACCCGTCATCAGCGGCATGACGCTTAGGTCGCGCTGTTTGACTTCTAACGTGTTTTGTCCCAAACTACTGCGATAGATATCAATTTGCTCAATTTGGCTGGCTAGGTTAGCATTGGGGATTTCTTTTAAGCTATCAGGTTTTCGCGAGAATTGTTGCAGCGCAGCAACCAACGCCACAGGCGTTTGTGGGTTAAATTTATTCTCTAATACATAAATCGCATTTGCTAACCAGTCATGACACACCGCCAATAGGTTGCCAATCATACGCGTCGCAGGTTTGCGGCGGCTGCCTAGCTCTTCGTAGATGGTTTCCATTTCGTGCGCCAACGTGGCAATCCCTTCTGCACCGACCATTCTTGCGCCACCTTTGATGGTGTGCAATTCACGTTGCAAGGCTTGTAATGCTGCAAGATCACTGTTATTACTACGGAATTCTTGTAGATGCTGGCTGCTGCTATCGATCAGTTCTTTGGCTTCTTCAAGATAAATTTTTAAGATATCTTCGTCAGGCTCTTGACCTTTCCAAGTCTCTAAACGACGCCCTTCAAAGTTGTTAATAATTTCTTCGATGTAGAGTGGGTCATTTTTTGCAATCGCGCTATCACCCTCTTGGGCAAGTTGTTTTTGCTCCATCAACTCTTCAGGATTGGCTTCAACAATCATCGGCACTGCAAATACCAAGTCTCGACTTTGCACTGTACCAGCGATAACCTCATCAATTTGCTGGGCAAAATCTGTGGCTTCAAAAGAGCGACTAAATTGTCGAACTTGCTTGAGCTGCGAGGCAATGGTTTCATGCAGCTTTTGCACCAATGAAGCGGTATCGGCATCACTCGCTAAAATACCTTTATCAATGGCATCATACACTTGCTCACCACGTAGCGCCATCTCGGCAATACTCGTTACCCCGAGTAGCTCTGCACCCCCTTTTAACATGTGCATATAATTAGCTAGTTCTTTGGTGACCGCTAAATTGCTAAGGTTATTGAGCCATTGGTCGTAGTAATTTTGCACGTCGGGCTGAATGGTTTGCACTTCATCCAAGAAAATTTGCAATAGTTCATCATCTGTAGCAACTGGTTGGTACTCGATAGCATCCATCTCGGCTTGGTACTGATTTTTTGCCAATAATTTTCTTAAGGTTTCAATCGCCTCTTCATCGATATTGACGCGCAGGCCTGCTGCAATGGCGTCAAACATATTGATGAGCTGATTATGTAAGCCCATTAAGGCATCATAAATGGCTTCATTTTTGGCAAATTGCGGATAATCAGTCAGTTTTTTATAGGCAAACTGTAAGGTGCTTGGAATGATAAAATAGCTCAAACCTTCAGACGCCTGCGCAAGCCTTGCTGCCTGTTGTTCAAGCTGCTGGGCATAGGCAATAACTTGTTCATTCTCGCCAGCAAACTTAGCTTGCGCTTGCTGATCGGCAGCGAGTAAGTCATCAATCCCAAGCGCCATCAGGTCTTTGACTGTCAGTTTGCTGCTTTCATGAGGCTCAGCATTGGCATCGGTTAGACGCTCAATCAAGTCGGCAACAATGTCATTGTTATCTTCTATAACCGTTACATCATGATGGATTTTATGCTCATCAATGTAGGTTCGCAGTAGATCTGTGGCCTCTTGCAGGGTCAATAACTGGCGAGCCGTCAGCGGCATTTCATTATGTAATAAGTCGCCCAATACTTTTTCTACCGCTGCGCTTAAGTGATAGACATTGTTAAGTTCAATCAGGGCTGCCCCACCACGCAGGGTATGGAATGCGCGTAATATGGCATCAGGCACATGCGTTGCAGGCTCACCCAAATGGTGGGTGATAAAGTTATCAATATTGACCAATAACTCGTCTGCTTCTTCAATAAATACGTCATCAGCGACATCCATTTCACTACTGATGTCACTAATGCCACTGACATCCTGTAGCGCTTGCGTTTGTGCGGTGGCGTGACCAGACGAGAGTGCCGCATCTGTGTGTGACGCACTCGGCGAGGCGGCCCCCTGCCCCATAAAGGCGGACAAGACTTGAGGGTAGCTAAAGCTGTCGCCATGTTTTTTGGCATAGCTATTAGCGACAGCTTGCCACAGTTTAATCACCGCTGGATAGTCTGTACGATTTTGGGCAAAAATCGTGATGAGTCCAGCAAATGCGTCAATGACATCAGCAACTAGGTGTGAAACCCCCTCATCAACCGCTATGGTATGATCAAGCACGCGATTGAGCATGTTTTCAATCGACCAAGCAAGCTCCCCTAGCTGATTGGCGCCAACCATACGACCTGAGCCTTTTAAGGTATGAAAGCCTCGGCGGATTTCTTTTAAGGTATCAAAATCATCGGGCTTGGCTTGCCAAGCTGCGTTAAGCGGGGCAATCGTCTCAATCACTTCATTGGCTTCTTCGATATAAATTTCTTGAATATCGGCATCGCTGACCGCATCTGTGACCGTCGTTAGCTGCTCATATTCGCGAGCCACTACCTCAGGTAAGGCTGTGGTTGATGGCGCAGTGTCACTCGCAGCTTCATTGCCTTGAGCCACCTTATCACTGTCTTCAGCCACATTAGCACTGACTGATACAAGGTTATCTAAGCCATTGGTTTCTGGCAGACCTGTGTTAATCGGCTGCTGCTGTAATAGATTAGTCGCTTGCAATACCGTAACCGCAGGGTCAATACTTGGCGCCCGCTGCTGCTGAAAATCTTCAACCAGTGTCGGCAGTTTGCGATGGGTATCTTTGATAAAGCCCACTAACGCATCACTAACCGCTAAAGTACCATCTAGCACACGGTTGAGCATGTTTTCTACTGCCCAGCACATCTCACCAATTTGATGAGCGCCCACCATACGACCTGAGCCTTTTAAGGTATGAAAACCTCGGCGGATATCTTTGAGCGCGACTAATTCACGAGTGTCCACTTCCCATACCAGAATTTGCTCACCCAACTCAGCAAGGACTTCTTGCGCCTCTTCAATGAAAATATCTCGGATATCTTCATCCATACTGTAATCATCAGCTTTGAGGGCTTGCCTCGCAGCCGCTAGCGCTTGCGATTCTTGCACGCCAGTCGTTTGCGTGACAGCCGTTTGCTTGATAGGCGCTTCTGAAGCCGTAGCTAGCACTTGTGTTGGTGCTTTCATATCACTGGCAATATATTCGCCTCCATCATCGTAAATCACCGTATCACTGCCAAAGTGCTTGGTTGGCGCTATCACTTCGGCGGCGGTTAATGGCATTTCGATTAAGCCATTAAGCAATAAATTGGCGCGGTTAAGCTGAGTTTGGGTTTGATCCAAAAATTCTTCATTGACAGACTGATTGGATAAATAATCCAAAAATAGCTCAAAGCGGGCAAGCATGTCGGCGATGGCATCACTGGCTTCCCAGCTTAATACCTGTACCGAATTTTTATGCATACGGCTAAATAATAAGCGAATTTGCTCGACCAATTCTTTGGGACGTGTTAATCCTAATGCCCCAAAAACTTGAATAGTGGCAATCAATTCGTCATTGACAGTTAATTTATTTAAATCACGGGTTTGGATATATTGATTAAACGACTGTTTGATATGTTCAATATGCACGCGCGTTTGGCGCACCGCTTCATTTTGCGGATTGCTGGCATAGGCAAAATGCTTTAAGCCAATTTGGCTATCAAGGATTTCAACCGTTGACAACAACTGGCTATGAACATCTTGCAGCTGGCGTTCTACCTGCCAACTGAGTGATGACGCCATAAAGGTATCTTGCGTCATCAAGCGCACGTCATCGATAATTTGCGCCATTTGGTTTTCATAAAACACCCAACCGCGATTTGCCAAACTGTTTTTGACCGATTCAAGCAGCGGCAAAATGGTGAGCGGCTCATGCACTTGATAAATAATTTTTTCAAGTTTTTCTAATACTTGACTAAATAGATTATCAAGCGTGTCACTACTATTGATATCCAAGCTTGATAGCAGGGCTTTAGCGTCATGCGATTTATGGGTTAACGCATTGAGCGCTAACAACACATCAACTGCCAGACGCGACACGGTAATATCAGGGGTGAGAGTCAAATCATGCGTCAGCAGCAATGACAGACTATTTAATAGCGAAGCATAAGCGGTTGGCGCAGGCTGCTCATTGATGGTTAAGTTATTGCACCAAACCGCTACCAACTGCCAAAATTGACGCCAGGCAGGATTGATGGAAGCCTGGGACAAATAGCCAGCAACTTTGCTCAGCGCATCTAAATGTTTGCTATCGTTGGTCTCGTTTTGTAGTAGTTGCAAACTGGTATAACGCCAGACTTTGAGTAACTCTTCGGCTTGGGCACTGTCCCATGGGTGTTTGATGTCTGGCGTGGCTAATTGGCTTAAAAATAATAAAGTATTGTCTGCAGCAGCTTGGATGGGCTCATAAGATGACGCTATGCCAAGCAGCTGCTCAAAATAAGCGATTCGGTCATTGACCCAGTCAGTATGAATCTGCTGTTTAGCTTGTACTTGTTCAATGTCAAATTGCAGCAATCTCACCGCATGGCTGATTTGACTAAAATACTGCGGGGATAAAGTTTCTTGCTGAATGGCGATAGTGGTTTTATCAAGCGTTTTCGCCAGTTTTGATAAGGCTGGCTGGTTGGCAAGCGCGAGCGCACCGGTGATTTGGTGCAAATGTTGACCGATTAACTGCCACGCTGGCTGCGCGTCATGTCGTTGTAGCAACTGGTTAAGCTCACCAAATACGTCTTTTAAAACAGGCATCAACCAGTCTAAGGCGATCAAATTACGTTGTTTACTCATACCATATTCCTAGGACAACGACTGTCAAAAACGATGACGATTTTTCTCGATTTTAAGTTAGCTGTAACGCAGTCGTTTATTAATTTCTTATATCACTTAAAATAACTTACCCGCTGTCTGGCGTCAACTCAGGTTGATACCTTTTATAAGTTATAATGTTCACCCATTCGCGCTGCGATATTTGCCAATGCTTTGAGCCAATCTAGGACAACCGTTTTGCAATCAAATAACGCACGATATCGCGCTACTCAAATTGCCGAAAATCGATTAACACATTGTTGCGGGCAACCAGTTGGCATTGACCTGCCTCTAAAGGAATCGGTTGCTGCGCATCTACCAAATTTTTGCTAAAAAACTGCCATTGCGATTTTATTGTTGGTATTAGCGAAAATTTATCCCTGCCAACGTCTTTAAGGTAGTGATGATACACAGCAGGAATAAACGGTTTTTCCGCGTTGTCATAGTTGCCAAGGGTCGCATCAATCAATGATTGCTGGTGAAAATCTGAACCAAATACTTGATAAACTTGCATCCCATCCAAGGCATTTTCTAGACATAACGCAATGGTGACAGCTTCCTGCCCTGTCGAACACCCCACACTCCATGCTGTAAAACTACGTTGTTGGTTTTGCGGCTGCAAATGCCATGCGTTGGCAACTGCTTCAGCAAACGCAAAAGTAGGTAAATGCCGAAAAAACTGGGTTCTAGGAATCAATATATCATCGATTAGCTGATGATAGATAGTAGTATTCTGCACAATTGTCTGTAATAACGCCGTACTGTCAAGCGCATTGCGCCGCATATGCCGCTCAATGATACCTTTTACCCAGTTGTTCTGAGACTTTGGTAGGATAAAACCCACTTGGTGTTCAACATAGTTGAGCCACAGTGACAATGCTTGCTCAGATAGATGGTATTGTTGCATAAACGTTATCCAGTCTTACCCCTACCCCAGTTGTTATCGGTGAATAACTTATTATCGGTCATGACTTGGCGTTAAAAAATGTTAATCAATGATTAAAACAAGCGCTTCCAACCCCTCATCTAACACTTATACCCTTATCTACTACTTATAACTTTATCTAAGTCATAAAAAGAAAGGTGGTTAAAACCACCCTTTATTTTAGCCAACTGTTGATTACTAAACCTAATTAGCCATTAAGCTTTTGCTAAAGTATCATCTGGCAATTTAAAGCCCGATACTGATTCTTGAAGCGCCGCCGCCATTTCATTAAGCTGACCGATTGAACGAGCGGTTGCCATGGTACCTGATGTGGTTTGCGAGGTAATATCTTGAATGATGTTCATGGTATTTGAAATATGACCCGCTGAGGCTGCCTGCTGACGCGCCGCATTCGAGATACTCTGAATCAATGATGCCAAGTTGTTAGATACAGTTTGTACTTCTTCAAGCGCCTCACCCGCATCTTTTGCAAGTTTTGCACCGCGTACAACTTCTGCGGTGGTTGATTCCATCGACATCACGGCTTCGTTCGTATCTGCCTGAATGGTTTTAACCAGTGTTTCAATCTGTTTGGTCGCTGTGGCTGAACGTTCTGCTAGGCGCTGAACCTCGTCAGCAACAACCGCAAAACCACGCCCTGCTTCACCCGCCATCGATGCCTGAATCGCCGCATTCAACGCAAGGATGTTGGTTTGGTCAGCAATGTCATTAATCAGTCCAACGATATCGCCAATCTCTTGCGATGATTCACCGAGGCGCTTAATACGTTTTGAGGTTTCTTGAATCTGGTCACGAATGGTATTCATACCATCGATGGTACGTTGTACCACTTCTGCCCCGTTATAGGCAATCGCAACCGAACGGTCCGCAACCGCAGCAGATTCGGCGGCATTTGAAGATACTTGGTCAATAGACACCGCCATCTCATTAATCGCTGCAGAGGCTCCCGCAATCTCTTGCGCTTGGCTTTCAGAGGCTTGGGCTAGTTCAACTGCCGTTGCCTGGGTTTGGTCAGAGGCGCGAGCGACTCGCTCTGCGGTGACGTTAATCGCAGAAACCAGTTGACGCAATTGGTCAATTGCAAAGTTGACCGAGTCTGCAATCGCACCTGTAAAGTCTTCTGATACCGTTGCGTTCACGGTCAAGTCACCTTCCGCCAAGTCACCTAACTCATCAAGCAAACGCAAAATCGCCATTTGGTTACGTTCGTTTTCTTCTTGGATTCTGCGGGCACGTTCAGATTCAACCTCCATCTCATGACGCTGACGCAGCGTTTCACGTTCACCTTCTACCATTTCGCGATGGGTTTTGGCACTAATCTGGCGGGTCAAAAAGTAAATCGCCCCAATGACGCCTAATACAATCAAAATAGAGGGCAACCAAATCGTCAAAAAATTATGGGCAACACTATTCTGTTGACGTACCAAAATCATCAATTGGTAGAGTCGATAAATAAATGCCAAACTAGCAACACCACCACAAATACTTGCCCAAATAATCCAGTTGGTTGAGCCCCCTCTATTCAAACGATAATTACTCTTGCCAGGCCCGACCGCGACAGGGGAGTTGGTATTGGTACTTAGGGTCGAAGTTTTAGTATCCATGATATGGTAAACCCTCAATTGTTTTAATGAGTTAGAAAATTAGGTTATAACGCTGCTTCTAAATAACGCGTGTCTTGCGCCAATAAGCTTGGCATAAACACATACCAAATCTGCTCGTTTTGTCTAAAACGACCATGCGTATACTGCGCGAGCGGCGAATCGTTCGGCATCTCGATAGGCTGATATTGCCCACGACTAAAGGTTTGGATACCCAATACCTCATCAACTTGTAAGCCACTAAATAGCTTGGGTTGATCAATCACCAAAATCTTTTGATTGCCTGATTGGTAATTTGAGCCTGATGGATGTAAACCTAAGAAGTTCGACAAATTGGTAATCGGTAATAACCGTCCCCGAACATTGGCAATCCCTAGCAGCCAAGGTTTTGACAAAGGCACCGAGGTATAGGCAGGCAAAGATAGTACCTCAGCCACATCACCGAGTGGGGCTACCAAGTGGTGGCCACCGAGCGAAAACGCGACCCCTAGCCACTGATTTCTTTGGTCAAAGTGGGTACCTTTTTGTCGTTTGATACCGCGGTTAGCGAGTCGTAAAAGCTCGATAAAGCCGTTTGAGGACACGAAACCTACTCCATCACGGCGCAGATTACAGTGATTAAGGCTTCTTCTGTAATCGGCTTACTGAGATAATCCCGTGCGCCTTGGCGCTTGCCCCAGACGCGGTCAGCTTCTTGATTTTTAGTACTGATGATGATGACAGGGATATGACTGGTTTTTGGGTCACGGGTAAGTTTGCGGGTTGCTTGGAAGCCGTTCATCTCTGGCATGACCACATCCATCAAAATCACATCTGGGAAAAACTCATTGGCTTTTTGAATTCCATCCTCGCCTGTATGCGCTTCAATGACTTCGTGCTGATGACGAGTCAAAATATCTCGAAATTTTGCCATTTCTGATGGTGAATCATCAACTACTAAGATTTTGGCCATACACTTACCCTTTTACCTAATTATTGATTGCATTAATATTTTACTGTTTTGTATGTCGGTGGGAATAAAAACCCAACAGCACAACGGTTAAACTAAACACGCATCCCAAATCTACGTCTAGCTAGGTTGCAATCTGGGCTTATATTTCAGTCATATCGAGTGATTGCAGATTTTAGGGGTTAACAACAGTTGCAAGCAATGGCATGCTGTTTAGCTTCAACCCAGCGCATGAAGAAGCACAGCGCATTAAGACGCAGGACGATGACGTTCAATGGTATCAAATAGCTCTTCTTTACTAAATGGTTTGGTCAAGTACTCATCTGAGCCGACGATACGACCGCGCGCTTTATCAAACAAGCCATCTTTTGATGACAGCATAATCACGGGCGTGGCAGCAAAATCTGCGTTGTTTTTGATTAGTGAACAAGTCTGATAACCGTCGAGGCGTGGCATCATGATATCGACAAAAATCAAATCTGGGTTGGTATCCGCAATTTTTGCCAACGCATCAAAGCCATCAACGGCAGTAGTCACCTCACAGCCTGCTTTGGCAAGTAACGTCTCTGCGGTACGACGAATGGTTTTTGAATCGTCAATAATCATGACTTTTAGGCCTTCAAAATTTGCATCCATAATATTTTCCTAATGGTTGTTTCGCTACGATTTTGCTACCCATTGTCCTATAGCGATTGCTCAAAACTTTAAGTTATAGGCGTTGGGGCAATTATCAAGTGATGCCTCAACCCTCAAAAGCAACTGGTACAATTTTTGACAGTTAAACAAAGCTATTCTAAATAATTTTTATAAGATATAACAAATATTTCATACAGTATAGTTACAAACCAACTGTATGGTGATATTTTTAAAATACTACCATACTTTTTTGCTGCAAAGTATGCTTAAATCGATGCACTTACCGTTCATTTTTAACATCCTATGATGATTCAGGTCTGATCTATTGACTGCTTTGTAGATTGCCCATACACCCATGTTAATATGCACGGATTCCATGATGCTAGTGACACATCTTGAGATAAGCTTAGAAAAGTTTATTGCACTGGCTATTTCTACATCGTTTGATATTTTTTTAAGTTGATTGTTTGCGCTGAGGACGTCTCATTCATGATAACATCGAAGTTTATCACCAAAGTTCTACCATTAAGCCTAGCCGTGGCTAGCGCTGTTATTAGTTTGAGCGGTTGCCAAAAACAGCAAAACGATAGCAAAAGCCCGTTGTCAACCCAAAAGACCCAAATCACCACCGCGTCAGCCACCACGCAAATCGCCAATAACGAAATTCAGCTATTAGCCGCTGATGTCATCACTGCCAAAGCAGACCGATTTGAACCGAGTGTCACCGTGACAGGGACACTGCAGCCTTCAGACCACACAGTGGTGCAATCAACCGTGAATGCGCAAGTGCAGCAAGTGCTCGCTGATGTGGGTAAAACCGTGGCAAAAGGTGAGCCACTGGTACGACTTGATATCAGTGATAGTAAAAACCAACTCGCTCAAGCGCAAGCCGATGTTGCTGCCGCCCAAGCACAGGCCATCGTCGCCAATAAACTTGCTGAGCGCAACAAAATTTTGCTCGAGCAAGGCTTTGTCTCACAAATAGAGTATGAGCGTAGTGTGGCAGACAGCATTGCCCAGCGTGAAGCCATCAAAGCCAAACAAGCCCAATTAAGTAGTGCACAAAAAATGTTTGGTGATACCACGATTTATGCCCCTACCACGGGGATTGTCAGCAGTCGCAGCGTCAATGTCGGACAGGTAGTCACGCAAAACCAAGCCTTGATGGAAATCATTGACCCCAATAAACTTGAGTTTGCCGCCAATGTCCCTAGCGAAGCACAAACACAGCTACAACTTGGTCAACAAGTGCCTTTTACTATTAGTAATCAAACCAATCAGTACATCGGACAAATTAGCCGCATTTCGCCCCAAGTCGATGCCGCCACTCGCCAGCTGACGATTTATATCGCGGTTAAGCCTTCTCAGCGTAATCGTGGACTTCGCCCGGGCATGTATGCCACAGGCAAGCTTAATTATGGGGTTGCACAAGTTGGGGTATTGGTGCCTATGTCAGCGGTGGTTCTAGAATCTAGAGCAAAAGGCGCAGCCAATAAACCCACCGACCAATCCGCCACAAATCCAACCTTAGAAGCTGGCACGATTTTGGTGGTCAGTAAAGACAATGTGATTACCAAACAGCCTATCAAGGTACTCAAACACCTTGACGATACCAGTCAGTATTTAATTGCTGGCATCGAGGCTAACACCACGGTGATTGTGGCAAATCTCAATGCCAATGATGTGGGTAAAAAAGTCGTGCTCAAATAACCTACTGATAGTGTTTCATTCAATCATTCAATATTGTTAAAAATTTCACTGTTAAAAATTTTGGTATTAGGAATTTGCTATGTGGCTCACCCGCGTCAGTATCAACAATCCTGTGTTTGCCGCCATGATCATGCTCGCGCTGATGGTCATTGGATTACTGGCAACATTTCGCATGAAAGTTGAGGAATTTCCTAATATTGAATTCCCTTTTGTGGTGGTCAATACCGTTTATAGTGGTGCTTCGCCTGAAGTCATCGAGACCGACATTACCAAAAAAATTGAAGACCAAGTCAATACCATCGCCGGTGTCAAAGAAGTGACCTCCGTCACCCAACAAGGCTTGTCACAAGTCATCGTGCAGTTTGATTTAAATATCCCGTCCGATGTTGCCGCGCAAAACGTGCGTGATAAATTGGCACTGGTGACCCCCACCTTTCGGGATGAAGTCACCACGCCTATCGTTGCGCAGTACAATCCTGCCGATGCGCCTGTGGTGTCCGTCACGTTTCGCTCTGACAAAATGTCGCTTCGGGAGTTATCCACTTACTTAGACAACACGGTCAAAAAACAGCTACAAACAGTCACAGGGGTGGGTCGTGTTGATATCTTGGGGGGTCGGCAGCGTCAAATCCGTGTGCTGCTCAATCCCACCCAAATGAATGCCTATAAAGTCTCAGTCAATCAAATTAGCAATGCGCTACGCTCAGAGAACGTCGAATTACCTGTCGGTACCATCAACAATCAAAACCAAGAAATGGTGATTCAAGTCAACGGGTTGGTCAAAACACCCAATGAGTTTAACCAAATCATTGTCGCCCAAAATCGTTCAAGCACGGGTGCTATCGTGCCTGTGTACTTATCGCAAGTTGCCCAAGTCGTTGATGGGCAAGCCGAGGCTGAGTCAGCGTCGCTACAAAATGGTCAACCTGCGGTGGCAATGGATATTATCAAAATGTCGGATGCCAATGTGATTGATGTGGTTGATAAAACCCAGCAGCGTCTGGCAGAAATCCAAGCGACCCTACCCCCAGGTGTCACCATGACGGTGGTGGCTGATAGCTCAAAAAGTATTCGCGGCTCGTTAAATAATGTGGTGCGCACCTTGATTGAAGGAGCGATATTGGCGGTGTTTATTGTTTGGTTGTTCTTAGGGTCGTGGCGCTCGACCATTATCACAGGATTGACGCTGCCCATTTCGCTGCTCGGTACTTTAGCGGCGATTTGGACGTTTGGTTTTTCCATCAACATGATGACCCTGCTGGCGCTGGCATTATGTATCGGACTGCTGATTGATGATGCGATTGTGGTGCGGGAAAATATCGTGCGCCATGTGGGTATGGGCAAACATCACCGCCAAGCGGCGCTTGATGGCACCCAAGAAATCGGGCTTGCCGTGCTAGCGACGACGCTGGTGATTGTGGCGGTATTTTTACCCGTGGCTTTTATGGGCGGGATTATCGGACGCTTTTTTTATCAGTTTGGTGTGACCGTTTCCACCGCTGTGTTGCTGTCGTTATTTGTTAGCTTCACCCTTGACCCGATGTTGTCTTCGATTTGGCCAGACCCAGATGCCGCGCACCAACATGACCGCGTCAATGAACGGGTTTCATTTCGCAAGCGACCGATTGCTTGGCTATTAGATGGGTTTCAGCGCTTATTAGATCGGTTGACCAATCTATACAGCCATATTCTTGCGTGGAGTTTACGCCATCGCTTGATAACTGTGCTCATCGCAATTGGCTCGCTGGTTGCCGCGTTTTTTGCCGTGGGGTTGGTGGGCAAAGAGTTTGTCCCGCAAGCGGATATGAATGAAATCAAAGTCAAATTTGAAACACCTGTCAATGCCAATCTTGACTACACCCAACAAAAAGCAGCACAAGTCAACGCGGTATTACAAAGTTTTCCTGAGGTTACCAATACTTATGCCACGGTTAATGCGATGTCCTATAGCGGTAACAATCGGGTACAAGTGAATGTATCGTTAGTACCCAAAGATGAGCGCACGCGCGGACTAGATGCCTTAAACCGTGCCATGCGTGAGCAATTGCAGCAGGTAGGCGGTATTAAAGTTACCTCAGTGGCAGCCGCTGCCATGGCGGTCAGCGGTGGTCTTAAGCCGATTATGATATCCATCAAAGGCAATGACCTAACTGAGCTGCAACGTTTATCCAATGAGTTTATGCAAAAACTCTCAAACGTCAATGGCTTGGTAGATTTGGAAAGCACGCTTAAACAGCCCAAATCAATGGTCAATGTCACCATTAACCGAGAAGCAGCAAATGACGCCGGTCTTTCGATTGGGCAAATCGGACAAGCATTACGACCGCTGCTGGCTGGTGACAATGTGACCACCTTTAAAGATGACAACGGCAACAATATCGATGTCAACGTGCGCTTAAATGACGACAACCGCCAGACCATCTCGCAGCTACAATCCATGTACTTGTCATCAAGCCGTATGGACCAAAATGGTCAGCCGATGCTAGTGCCGCTATCGCAAGTGGCGAATTTTAGTGAAACCTTGGGTGCACCGCAAATCAACCGCCGTTCGCTGTTTCGTGAGGTGGTAGTCCAAGCCAACACGGACGGCAGACCGGCAGGTGATATCGGCGCGGATATCACAAAAATCCAAAACGAAATGAAACTGCCACCCGGTTACAGCTTTGCGGTACAAGGCTCTAATAAAGACATGGCAGAATCCATTGGCTACGCAACAACCGCACTTGGACTGGCAATTGTGTTTATTTATATGTTGTTAGGGTCACAGTTTAATAGCTTTTTATACCCTGTGGCGATTATGGCATCGCTGCCGTTATCGCTAATTGGGGTGTTCTTTGCGTTATTTTTATTTGGCTCTAGTCTTAATATGTTTTCTATCATCGGCATTATCATGCTGATGGGATTGGTGTGTAAAAATGCGATTTTGCTCATTGATTTTATTAAAGAATCTTTATCAAACGGTTTGAGCCGTACAGAAGCTATTATGCTGGCAGGGCAAACGCGCCTGCGCCCAATTTTGATGACTACCGCTGCCATGGTGATGGGGATGATACCGCTGGCACTGGGTATTGGTGAAGGGTCGGAGCAGCAAGCACCGATGGCACACGCCATTATTGGCGGGGTGATTACTTCAACCTTATTGACCTTGATTGTGGTGCCTGTGATTTATACCTATTTAGATGACGGCAAACAGCGGTTTTTTCGATTATTTGCTAAAAAGAAAGCAACAACCCCTGCGATAGAGCGCCACGACTCACTTTAAGCAATAATTCATTACAATTTTATACAGTGTAAAGAAACTTAAGAATGAGTAGCCCAGTACAATTTTAAATTGGGCTATGCATTAATTGGGCTGTGTGATTGATAGCTGTATGATTGGCAGCTAAGAAGTTTTATAAATCTGTGTAAGACACTATCATATTGGCAGTCTCTTGCTTTATGATAATAATCTCTTGCTTATGATTATAGGCTCTTGATTGATGATAGAAGCCTGGCTTTGATAAGCAAAAGCAATAATAACAACTGATTTATTTTTAGAGATTTTTTGGAGTTGGTGATGGAAGAAAATAATAGTGGTACTAAAACCGTACTATTGATTGAGGATGATCCAGATTTAGCCGAGTTGATTAGCGAATATTTGGGCATGAATTATTATGAGGTTCAGCATGCCCCAACCGCAACAGAAGGGCTAGAGACGCTATTTAACCCTGCCAAATCCATTGATTTGGTGATTTTAGATTTGATGTTGCCGGATATGGATGGTATGCAAGTGTGTCAACGTATTCGTCAGCACAAAGATAGCCGTCTGGCGCAAACGGCGATTATCATGCTCACCGCCAAAGGTGACACCACTGACCGCGTATTGGGGCTTGAGATGGGCGCGGATGATTATGTCTCAAAACCATTTGAACCGCGTGAATTGTTGGCGCGTATCCGTGCGGTCATGCGCCGTCACGACCTGCCGCTTCACCAGCAAAAAGAAGATAACTTAGTATTTGGTCGCTTAAAGGTTTATCCAGACAGCCATGAAGTGACGATTGATGATGAGCCGGTGCGTTTGACCACCCACCAGTTTCAGTTATTGCATTACTTTGCTACCCACTCAGGTAAAGTACTGAGCCGTGAACAGCTGTGGCATGCGATGCCAAACGATGACAGCAGTGATAACATCGACCGTGCCATTGATGTGCATATTTCACGTCTGCGCGCGCTGATTGAAGACAATCCTCGCCAGCCAAAACGCATTATCACGGTGCGTGGTGTCGGCTATCAGTTTGCCACTGACCAAGTGTAAGAGTGTAAGATTGCTTGACAAATTTAACACGCAAAAGGTCATCATACTTGGTTATTTATGCTAGCAAAGCTATTATAATAGCCTGTGATGACCCACGATTTTTGGATTCTGTGTGCGATTGAGCGGCATAAAATTTAACAGTGTATTTAGCAAGTTATTTGCCAGCGTTATGCTGGCATTGGTCATTTTTGCTGGGGCAATGGTAGTTTTAAGCCACTTGGTACACGATACTTCTGCCAACACCCGCCACCAAGTCATTGCCAGCCAAGTCACCCAGCAGCTAGACCCGCTACTAGTTGAGCTGCGCACGGCACAGAACCAACAAAAAAACCTCGAAACCCGTTATCTACTTGCCCTCGTGCGCCGTAGTTTTAATATCTATAGCGATTCACTGAACGCCAAATTTGGTCTATACGATGGCAAAAGTGGCGAAGCGATTATGATCATGCGTGGGCTGCCTGCCACCTTACCGCCAAACCCGCCATTTTTTTTATCCTTGTTTCCTAGAGATGATCCAAAACACCCGACCGAAATTCAAGTCAATAGCCAATCAGGTTATGTGCTGTTATACCAATCAAAACTTAGTAACCGCCGTGCGATTTCGCCCGCGATTAATTTACTCACAGGCACCTTGCTACTGCTGCTCATCATGTCGGGCATGTTATGGATGATTGCGCGTACCATGACATGGCGTATCAACCAGCTAAGTCGGCAAATCACCCAATTGGGTGATGGCGATTTCTCTGCCCGTGTCACGCCTGTGGGCAACGATGAAATTACCATTTTGGCACGTGGTTTTAACCAAACCGCTGAACGTATCGAAACCTTGATGAATGCCAATAAACTGCTGTTAGCCCATGCCTCGCATGAGATTCGCACACCAATTACCCGTATTCGTCTACAAGTTGAAATGATGACGATGCTGGCAAGTCAGTTTGACAAAACGATACAAGATAAAGTACAAAAACGTGCTGATGCCATCAACCGTGATTTGACGGGTCTTAATGATTTGGTGGAAAGTATTTTGCTCGTCAGTCGTATGGATGCCGGTCATGCGATAGAAAAAGTAGAAGACGTCGATTTATATGAGTTAATTAAAAACGAGATTCAGCACTACCCACAAGCTAGCTTTGCGGGTGGTCACGTTATCATCCAAGGGCAAGCCAAACTTCTCACCCACCTCGTGCGTAATTTGCTCGACAATGCCCATCTTCATGGCGTCCCACCTGTGAGCGTACAGCTGTATGCCATTGATGATGCGGGTAATCAACTGGCAATTGATGCCCTACCAGCGATGCAAGAGAGTACAAAAGATACCGATAATCAAAAACATACCGATACCGGAAAAGATACCGATGCTCAAAAAGATGAAATAGCTTTCCCCGCCCCTATAAAAGATGCCACCAGTGCCCCTACAAACGGCGATGACATCACCTTTGATACTACGATGTCAGCGACCACTATACCCCCAGTAACAAACACAGCAACGGACACAGCAGCTAGCGAAGCAAATTCGAGCAAACTGACTAATAAACCAAAAAATAAATCGTCTATTTTTTCACGTAAAAAATCTGACATTGTGCACCTGCCAGAATTTCATCAGGTGTGTATTGCGGTTATCGACCAAGGTACAGGCATTCCTGAAGACAAACGCACCGATATTTTTAGCCCATTTGTACGGTTACAACAAGAGAAAAAAGGTTCAGGTCTCGGGCTATCTTTGGTCGCGCAGATTGTCAAAGCCCATGGCGGTAGTATTATCACCGACACAGTGCATGGTCATACCCGCTTTTTGGTCACATTACCTATCACCCAATCGTAACCGCTTTTATCTCTGCCTATAGTTTTGTCACAATTTTTTTCGGTTTTCTCTTCTATTATTTAATTAAACATACCATTCGGCATTTATTTATTCGTTAAAGCGACTAAACGCTGACGACGAGCTGTGCTAAAATTACCTTCTTTTAGCCACTGCAAAATTTTTTATTATCATGATTACCATTGATAACGTTACCAAACGCTTCCAAACCCAAGATGGCAACTGGTTTACCGCGGTAGAGCCGACATCGCTCACAATCCAACAAGGCGAGATTTTTGGCTTGATGGGTTATTCTGGCGCAGGCAAATCTACTTTGCTACGCTTGATTAATTTACTTGAACGCCCAGATAGCGGCACTGTCACCATTGATGGCAAGGAGCTGACCTCGCTATCCACCCACGATTTGCGCCATGCCCGTCAAAATATCGGTATGATTTTTCAGCAGTTTAATCTGATGGCAAATCGCACGGTGGCACAAAACATTGCCTTTGCCCTAGAAATTGCCGGTTGGGAAAAAGCAGCCATCATGCCGCGGGTGATGGAATGCCTTGAAATTGTCGATTTGGTCAATCGCGCCAACCACTATCCCGCCCAGCTCTCTGGTGGTCAAAAACAGCGGGCAGGTATCGCACGGGCGTTAGCACCCAAGCCTCATGTAATGCTCGCCGATGAGCCTACCTCTGCGCTCGACCCTGCGACCACCAAATCGGTGTTAGCCTGTCTCAAGGATATTAATGACAAGTTTAACGTCACTATCGTGATTGTGACCCATGAAATGTCCGTGATTCGCAAGCTGTGTAACCGCGTTGCTCTGCTTGATAAAGGCAGATTGCTGGAAGTCGCTGACGTACACTCGGGACAAATTCATGCCACCACGCCGATTGGGCAACTGCTGATTAGTGATGATTAACGGCGCACAAACATCGTTGATGACTGGATAATTTTTTAAGTTTTAAATTGAATCGTTGGGTAATTTCATGGCAAATACATTAACTTGGCAAAGCGCGGTTGATAATCTTTTGGGGATGAAGGCAGAAATTTGGCAAGCGTTTTGGGAAACACTGATTATGGTGGGTATCTCAACGGTTGCGTCAGTCATCTTTGGCACATTGCTCGGCGTCGCGCTATTTTTGACCAGTAAAAATCAGCTCGCCGACAACAAATCGCTGTATGCAGGACTTGGCAACTTTACCAATATCATGCGTGCTTTTCCGTTTGTGATTTTGATGATTGTGATTATTCCTGTCACTCGCCTCATTGTCGGTACCACCATTGGTCCAATCGCGGCATCGCTTGCTTTGAGTGTCGCCGGTATCTTCTACTTTGCTAGGCTCGTTGAGCAAAATCTGCGTGATGTGCCAAAAGGTATCATCGAAGCGGCGTTATCAATGGGTGCAAGTACAGGGACGATTATTCGTAACGTGTTATTAGTCGAATCACGCTCAAGTTTGATTTTAAGTATCACTACCTTGATGATTAGTTTACTCTCTTATAGTGCGGCAGCGGGTATGATTGGGGGTGGCGGTCTCGGTGATTTGGCGATTCGCTATGGTTATAACCGCTACCAAAATGACGTGATGATTTTTATGGTGATTTTATTGGTGGTGATGGTGATTATCATCCAATCAGTCGGTAATATTTTGGCGCACCGTCTGGATAAACGTTAATTTTAGCTGATGGCTGTTTAAAAAATTGTTATTGATGGTTTTTCTAGGAATTATGAAAAAATTTCATATCCATAGGTTAACTCTCAATAACATTTTTTTTATGAATATGTTAAGGTAAGCTGATTGTTTTGTCCGTTTATTTTTTCATTTTTGGAGGAAGGTATGAAATTAACGCATTTATCAAGCCATATTGCGCAGCTGCTAGCAACCGTAGGGGTGGCAGGGATTGCCCTAGTCGGTTGTAGCAAACCTGAAAGCAAAACCGAAACCACAGCACAAGCCAGCACCACCACAACTACGACCACGACTACCGCAAGCTCAACAACGACCACGGCAGCGGCAAGTACAGGTATAGACCCGAATAAATCTGAAATTGTGATTGGTACTACCGTGGGCGACTTTGGTGACATGGTCAAAAACTCTGTCAAACCGCAGTTAGAAAAACAAGGCTATAAAGTCAGACTGGTTGAATTCTCTGATTATGTGCGCCCAAATAAAGCCTTAGCCGATGGCGATATTGATATCAACGTGTTCCAACACAAACCTTATCTTGATACTTTCAAAAAAGACAACAACCTAGATATCGTTGAAGCATTCCAAGTGCCTACCGCACCGCTTGGCATCTATCCTGGTAAATTAAATGACTTAAAACAAGTCAAAGACGGTACCACCGTGGCTGCACCGAACGATCCAAGCAACTTTGCACGCGCGCTGGTAATGCTCAACGAACTGGGCTGGGTAAAACTTAAAGACAATATCGACCCATTGACCGCATCAAAAAATGATATCGCAGAAAACCCAAAAAATATCAAATTGGTAGAGCTAGAAGCCGCACAATTACCACGTGCGCGCTCAGACGTTGACTTTGCAGTCATCAACGGTAACTATGCGACCAGCTCAGGTATCAAATTGACTGAAGCGCTGTTCCAAGAACCCAGCTATGCGTATGTCAACTGGTCAGCGATTCGCACCAAAGACAAAGACACACAATGGGTAAAAGACGTGACCAATGCGTATAATTCAGAAGAATTTAAACAATACGCCCACAAAACTTTCCCAGGTTATAAATACCCAGCTATCTGGGGTGAAAACCCTGCGACACCAGCAGCTGCCAGTGCAGCCGCCTCTGCTGCTAAATAGAGACATAATTGGTATAAAAAAAAGAAGCATTAAGCTTCTTTTTTTTATGGTTAAAATTTATGGACAGAATGTTTTACGGTCAAAATGCAGCAACTGATTTTAAAACGCCTAAATTAACTGGAAATAATCTAAAAATAATAAAGGCGTTATTCTGTGAACAGTTTATCTTCAATACTGCGACGCATTTTTTGCCCCGCTTTAAAGGTAACAACGCGGCGCGCTGTGACATGAACCATCTCGCCAGTCTTTGGGTTGCGACCTGGACGTTGGCTTTTATCCTTAATCTCAAAGTTACCAAAACCCGATAGCTTGACTTGGTGACCTTTGGTCAACGTCTCTGACAACTCTGAAAAAAAATTCTCCACAAATGCGCGGCTGTCTTGGCGCGTCATGCCCAAATTTTCCATCAAATGATTGATCATTTCTAATTTGGTTAAGGTTTTTCCTTCAACTTGCATATTCATTATCATACCCACCCTACTAAATGCTCCTATTCTAGCGATTCTAGCAAATACAGTCGATAGTTATTTTTACTTTAAAATCAAAGAAAAACATTGTATCGACTGGCATAATTTGCTAGTCCAAGATTACATACGTAGCGTTGCGTGATACTGCTCATGTAGCGCAGCGATGACAGCTTCCATTTGCGCATTGATACGCTCGTCAGAAAGCGTGGCATCGAGGTCTTGCCAGACCAGTGCAAAAGCAAGCGATTGTTGGTTTTCAGGCAAATTACTGCCAGCATATACATCAAACAACCACACCTCTTTTAATAGCTCGCCCCCGGCTTGTTTGATAGTATCTTTCATTGATTGCATAGCAATCGACTTGTCTACCACCACAGCGATATCACGGCGTACTTGTGGGAATTTACTTGGCGTCATGATGGTCAATGCCTGTTGGTGCATGTCAATGACCATCTGTAAGTTTAGCTGCGCCACCCAAGTGGTCGGCAAATCCAAGGCTTTGGCAATCTGTGGGTGCAACTGACCCAACCAGCCAATCACCTTGCCTTGATAGTGTACATCGGCACTTTGACCGGGGTGTAAAAACAGCTGCTGGCTACGTTGATAACTGATAGCGGACTGCGCAAACCGTGGAAAAACCGATTCGACGTCATTTTTTAGGTCGTAAAAATCCATCACACGGCTGTCATGATGCTGTTCTGGGTGGGTACTGCCGACTGCCACCATCGCCAAGGTATCCACTTGGTTTAAGCTTGCGATATCACTGCCATCAAAACGCAGACCCGTCTCAAACAGACGCACGCGGTTTTGTTGACGGTTTAAGTTATATTGCACACAAGGCAACAAACTAGACAGCAGGGTACGACGCATGACCGCTAAGTCACTTGAGATTGGATTGGCAAGCGCGAGTGGTGCAGCAAAATGCGCCCCATCAAACAAAGCTTCGACTTTGGCATCACTAAAACTAAAACTCACCGCTTCAAAATAACCTTGATTGACCAAGCTCATTTTTAGGTTATGCAGATCATTTTGGCGTTTATTGTCAAACAAGTTACTGGTAAACGCCGGCAGTTTGTTGGCAATATTGTTATAGCCATAAATGCGGGCGATTTCTTCAATCAAATCTTCGGGTAAGCTGATATCAAAACGATGGCTCGGCGGCGTGGCAACCAGATTTTCGCCTTGTAACTCGGTGCTGATTTGTAGACTATTTAAAATCTCAATGGCTTTGTCGGTGGCGATATCCGCGCCTAACAATTTATTGATACTGACAATCGGTAGCGTCACTGGCGTACGTTTTGGCAGTTCAGCGGTATTTTCAACCAACGTGATTTGACCAACCCTAACCTCACTTGAGCCATTGCCAAATGTCGCCAATAGATTGACCGCGCGGTCGAGTGCCAATTTTGGCAATTCAAAATCAACACCCCGCTCAAAACGCTGTGACGCATCGGTATGCAAGCCAAAACGGCGTGCTTTACCTGCAATCGCCAACTGTTTGAAAAATGCGCTCTCGATTACCACTCGGGTCGTGCTATCGGTCACTGCGGTGCGAAGTCCACCCATAATTCCCGCTAACGCAATGACACCTTGTTCATCGGCAATCACCAGCTCATCACCTTGTAAGGTAATGGTTTGCTCATTTAAAAGCTCAAGGGTTTCGCCTTGTTGGGCATGGCGCACGGTAATTGCGCCCACCAACTTATCGGCATCAAACGCATGCAGCGGCTGACCGAGCTCAAGTAGTACGTAATTGGTGACATCCACCAGTAGATTACGTGGCTTGACGCCTGAGGCATTCAGGGCTTGTTTCATCCAATCAGGTGATGGCGTGGTGCCTGTCAGCCCACTGACCAATTGCGCGTAATAACGCGGGCAGTCCGTGGTCTCCACGCTAACCGCTTGGCTAGCGTTGTCGGTCACAGCTGCGGTGATGTGGTCAAAGGGTAGTTGAAATGTTAAATCATTGAGCACGGCAAGCTCACGGGCGATACCGCGCACACTAAAACAATCCCCCCGGTTTGGGGTGATTGAAATATCTAGCACATGATTGTCTAAGCCAAGATACGCTCGGATATCCATGCCAATCGGGGCGTCTTGTGGCAAAATTAACAAGCCATCAACACCATCATCACAGTCAATCTCACTACCACCGCACAGCATACCGTGCGATTCTACGCCGCGCAGTTTGCCTTTTTTAATGTTAAAGGGTTCATCCCCTTGGGCAGGCGGCAGTTTGGCGCCCACCAGTGCCACAGGTACACGCACGCCAGCGGCGACATTGGGTGCACCGCAAACGATTTGTAGGGGTGCTTCGCTATGCTCACCGACATTCACTTTGGCAACGCGCAGTTTATCAGCATCGGGGTGTTGGGTGACGTCAATCACTTCACCGACCACCACACCACTAAAGTCTTTGGCGACTTTATCCAAGCTATCAAGCTCTAAGCCTGCCATCGTCAGTTGTTCGCCAATTTGCTCAGCGCTTAAGTTTGGGTTTGCCCATTGGCGTAACCAGTTTTCGCTAATTTTCATTGTTTTCCCCTAAGCAAACTGCTTTAAAAATCTGACATCATTTTGATAGAACAAGCGCAAATCATTCACCCCATAATACAACATGGCAAAGCGCTCAATCCCCATCCCAAATGCAAAACCTTGGTATTTGGTCGGGTCAATACCGCTATCGGACAACACTTTTGGATGCACCATACCGCAGCCCATCACTTCTAGCCACTTGCCCCCACCTGCATAAGTATCGGCAAGGATATCCACTTCTGCAGACGGCTCAGTAAATGGAAAATACGATGGGCGAAAGCGCACCGTGAGTTTGCGACCAAAAAACGCCTGCAAAAACTCATGAATCAAGCCTTTTAGCTCAGCAAAATTGGTCGATTCGCTGACATACAAACCTTCAAGCTGATGAAACATCGGCGAGTGAGTTTGGTCGCTGTCGTTGCGATACACACGTCCTGGACAGATGATACGAATCGGCAGGTTGCCTTTTTCCATCGTGCGAATTTGCACCGAACTGGTATGGGTACGTAGCACATAATTGGCATTAAAATGCTGTTTTTCAAAATAAAAGGTATCGTGCATGGCGCGCGCTGGGTGATGGCTTGGAATATTTAGCGCTTCAAAGTTGTAGTAGTCGCTCTCAACTTCAGGACCTGTTGCGACTTCAAAGCCTGCTTGACGGAAAAACCCTTGCATACGCTCAGCGGTCATGGTGACAGGGTGCAAATTACCCGCTTGTTGTCCACGTGCTGGCAGGGTGATGTCAATGGATTCACTGGCAAGTTTGGCAGCCAAGGCTTTGGCTTCTAAATCGCTTTGCGCTTGTTGTAGGCTGTCATTGATTTGGGTACGTACTTGATGCAGCATACCGCCGATGGTCTTTTTGCCGTCGGCATCGAGTCCGCCTAGCTGTTTTGACCAGGTGGTCAAATGGCTTTTTTTGCCGGTTAAAGTCACGCGGATGTTTTGTAGGTCTTGGGGGTTTTGTGCGGTGCTGATTAAGGCTTTGGCATCTTGAACAAATTGGGTGAATTGGTCTTGGGTGATATCGGTTAAATTTTCAGAATATTGGATAAGTTTGTCAGTCGTTATTTCTGTCATGAGCGTTGCAATCTTGGTTATCAATAGTGATAGGCATTTTAACTAAAATATGGCGATAAAAAAAGCCATTAAGCTTGCACTTAATGGCTTTTTGAAAAATCGCTTTAAAACAAATTAAGCAGCCAGTGCTTGTTTTGCTTTTTCTGCCAACGCCGTAAAACCTTGCGCATCATGCATAGCGATGTCTGCTAATACACGGCGGTCGATTTCGATGCTGGCTTTTTTCAGACCGTTGATCATACGGCTGTAGCTTAAGCCATTTAAGCGCGCACCCGCGTTGATACGTGCAATCCATAAACGACGGAATGAACGTTTTTTGTTACGACGGTCACGATACGCATATTGACCTGCTTTGGTAACTGCTTGTACAGCAACACGGAAAACACGAGAACGCGCACCGTAATAACCTTTTGCACGAGCCAATACTTTTTTATGACGGCGATTTGCCTGTACACCACGTTTTACACGAGCCATAATTTACTCCTAAAGTTTTGTAATATCAGTTGATTGAATACCTATAAATTATAGGTAAGGACACATACGGTAAACACGTTTCTCATCAGACACGTGTACCAATTTGCATCCACGTAATTGACGGATACGCTTAGGAGATTTTTTGGTCAAAATGTGGCGTTTGAATGCTTGTTTGCGTTTGATACCGTTACCAGTTTTTTTGAAACGCTTGGCAGCACCACGGCGAGTTTTTAATTTCATGATAGCCTCTTGTTCGTTTTTGACAAGGATTAAACATCTTTATCAAGTGAAGTTAACCTGTTTGTCAAAAAATCCTCATCACACTGGATTTTTTGCCTTGAGGTGGGAGGCGATATTTTATCAAAAATCATTGGTGAATGCACGCAATTGTTAAAACTAATTTTTTCTTTGACATCCATGTTATTTATGCTACTTTAACATTTTTTGCTATAATAAATTTTTATTCAGCCAGTTTTTATAAGATTTAAAAAAATCTATGATATCAATCATTTATCATAAATTACTTGGCAAATCCATCATGAGATTACCTTAATTAAGTTAACAACTTAATTTACAAAAACTGCGGTTATATTCGCTAAAAGTGATAAGTAAGCCCTATTTTGGACACAGTTTGCGTTAGTTTGTTTCACCTTAAGGTATTTATCGTTTGCAGGCTTTTGTAAAGTTTAACGTGTAATGCTATTTCATCAACATCATGAGGTTACAATTCTTGTCAACGTTAAGCACAAATATTGAAGTTGCCCATTTCGTGTTTGAGACCGTCATGCGCGTGCGCAATACCGAAATTGGATTAGCACAACATTTAACGGTTGAAAATTTGGTGGCATTGCTTACCGAAGCCCGTTTTCGTTTTTTATATTCAAAAGGCATTAAAGAGGTTAATGCTGAGTACCAAGGCTTGGTCATTAATCATATCGAGACCCAAATCCTTGATCGGGCACGGGCGCGTGAAGAACTGTTGTTTGAGGTTGGCGTACAGCATTTAACCGATTTGGGTGGTGATTTTGTGTTTAAAGTCTCGCGGATGTTTGATGGGTCATTGGTGGCGTATGCCAAAATGGGCTTTGTGGCGTATGACTATCGTCAAAGCCAAGAAATCCCGTTATCAGCTACCATCAAAGAAGCCTTAGATGTGAAACCCTTTGAGATTTAGGGCTTGATGAATTATGATAAATGCCCGCATCGTTTGATGGGTGCTTTTTTTGGTTAGGGCTTGCATAGTATGATACAGGGCGTGAATATGGATTGGCTAGATACACTAAAATTTGATGACAATGGGCTCATGCCTGCAGTCGCTCAAGATTTTCATACAGGGCGCATTTTGATGATGGCATGGATGAATCGCGAGTCATTACGCCTGACTGCTGAAAAAATGCAAGCAGTGTATTGGTCACGCTCTCGCGGTAAATTATGGCACAAAGGCGAAAGCTCTGGGCATTTTCAGCAAGTCCATGAAATCCGCCTAGACTGCGATGCTGATGTGATTGTGTTGTCAGTCACCCAAGTGGGTGGGATTGCTTGCCACACGGGTCGGCAGTCCTGTTTTTATCGTCTGCTTGCCGATGACCGCGGACAGCTACAATGGCAAACTACTGATGCGGTTATCAAAGACCCTGATGCGATTTATGGTGACAACGCCAAACCGACTCATGAACACTCGCCGCTTGCAAGCAATTCGACACAAATAAGCAATCCAACCCAAACAAGCAATGCGACACAAACGCCTACGACGTCAGCGGATATTTTAACCGCGTTAGATGAAGTATTGATTGGGCGTAAAAATGCCAATCCTGATAGCTCATACGTGGCAAGCTTATACCATAAAGGTATCAACAAAATCTTAGAAAAAGTCGGTGAAGAAGCCACCGAAGCCATTATCGCTGCCAAAGATATCAACATTGCCAACGATACCCCCTATGAAGCCGTCGCCGATGATACCGCGGTGAAAGATTTGGTGTATGAAATTGCTGATGTTTGGTTTCACACAATGGTCACATTGGCATGGTTTAATATACCGTCTTGGGCTGTCACCAATGAATTGGCAAGACGTTTTGGCTTATCGGGTATCGACGAAAAAGCCGCACGTCAAATCTCTTAAGTAATAGCCATTAAGTAAGCGCTACTAAGTAAACGCCACTAAACAGTCGATAATTCCTGAGTATTGCTGGCTAACAGTGCAAAAAATTCGCCGTGTTTTACACCGTTTTTTGCACAGTTATGTCAACGCAATGGTTATGTGTTACACTGCAAATTCATATTGTCCTCACCCCTATTGTCAAGGTTAATCAAAGGATATTCTCATGGGTAGTTTCTCAATCACACATTGGTTAATTTTACTGGTTGTTGTTGTGGTCATTTTTGGCACCTCAAAACTGAAAAATGCCGGTAAAGATTTGGGTGGTGCCGTTAAAGGCTTTAAAGATGCGGTCAAAGATGAAAACGAACAGCATCTGAACAAAAACCGTGTCCTTGAACACGAAAAAGCTGAACTCAATACCACGCAGACCCAACAAGATAAACATAACGTTTAAACCCTAGTCGTTACTTTTTCTTTGGTTTTTAATCCCTAGCTGCCACGGTTGTTATGTTTGATATAGGTTTCTCCGAACTACTGTTATTTGGGGCGATTGCACTGATTGTGCTGGGCCCTGAAAAACTCCCCCAAGCGGCGCGTACTGCAGGTCAGTGGTATGCCAAATTCCGCCGTACGGTTGCAACACTGCAATCAGAAATTGAAGCTGAGCTTGACCTTGCCGAAACGCGCAAGCAAATGCAGCTTGAGCTGGAAAAAATCCGCCAAGCTGAAGTTGATATGAAGCGCGAGATGGAAGCCCTTCGCAGCAGTGTGAGCGAACTACAGCAACATGGCAAAGTGCCTTCGATGCAAGCTCACAATACCCAGTCGGCTGATACAACCCCTAATCTTGGTCATGATACTAACGCAGTTAGCCTACCCACTGAGCCACTTAGTCATGAACCACCCAGTCATGAACCAACCAATCATTTAGTTGAGCCAACAACGGATACCACCGCGCTGTTACCAACCAAGCCACTAGATAATTCACTAGACAAGCCATCTGACGAATCTTACCTGACAGAAACCAAAGCAGACGATTATTTGCTGAGTCTAGAGGCTGATGCCGAAGCCGATGCAGTGGCTAAAGACTTACATGAAGCCCTATTTGCTGCCACTGAGCCAATGTATTATCGTTGGTTTTTGCTCAGTGATTATGACCGTGTCAGACGTCTTCCCAATCCGCCGTTTTTACCCAATTATCAAGCCGATCCGCTACTGCACCAATTGCCAAGTTTGGGTGGAGTTGCCCAGTGATTAAGCTTATCAAAACCAAAAAAACGCCTGAACAATTAGCCATTGAACAAGCTAAAGATGATAAACCATCGCAAGACAACACTCTGGTAGATATGCCCATCACTGAGCATTTGATTGAACTGCGCCGTCATTTGATTCACGGTTTTGCGGCGGTTTTGGTGATTTTTTTGGCATTGGCGGGCTTTTCGCGAGAAATCTACGATATTTTTTCCGCCCCGTTAACGGCGTTGTTGCCAGTCAATTCTTCTATGATTGCAACCGATATCACCTCGTCATTTTTGGCACCGATTAAATTGACGCTGTATCTGGCTGTTATCTTGGCGATGCCGTATATTTTGTACCAGATTTGGTCGTTTATCGCACCAGGGCTATATAAGCATGAAAAACGTATCGCCCTACCCGTGCTATTGTCATCGGTGATATTGTTTTATCTGGGGATTGCGTTTGCCTATTATGTCGTGCTCAAAAGCGTGCTGGCTTTTTTTATCAAATTCTCCCCCGACAATGTGCTACCGATGACCGATATCGAAAGCTATCTAAATTTTGTACTCAAGCTGTTTTTGGTGTTTGGGGCAACCTTTGAGATTCCTGTGTTGACGCTGCTACTGGTGCTGGCTGGGGTGGTGACGGTGGATAGCTTGGCGCAAAAACGCCGTTACATCATCGTGGGTTGTTTCGGTATTGCGGCATTGGTGACACCGCCAGATGGGCTATCCATGATTATGCTAGCTATCCCGATGTGGTTATTGTTTGAACTCGGTCTAGTTATGGCACGGGTATTGGTTAAAGAAAAAGCGTTATTACAGAACAACAGCTAATCTGGCTGGATAAAGCTAAAGCCTAGTCAACCTCTCATTCATCCCCACTTAGTAAATAAAGGCTAGTAAATAAAGGTTTAGTAAATACAGGTTTAGTAAATAAAGGAAACTGAGCAAAACTTGCCAAATTTTGCTAAAATAGCTCACTTTTCTGTTAGCAATGGCCTTATGTCAAACCCCAGCGTTATCCCCACCCAACCCCTTGTCAACAGCCCGACCCAACGCCCAACGGGTGAGCAGCAGCAGGCTGTCGATATGGCACTCACGCGCCAGTCGTTTAAGGTGGTAGCGTATGCCGGCGCAGGTAAGACCACCACGCTTAACCTGATTGGCAATCAGCTACGTGGTCGCGGGATTTATTTGGCATTTAACAAAGCGATTGCTGCAGAAGCGCAGCGCAAATTCCCCCACCATGTCGACTGTCGCACTTTTCACTCATTGGCATTTCGTCATACCGCTCGCGATATCACCGCAAAGCTGCAGCTACCGCGTTTTTCTCCCAGTCGCCTTGCCTCAGATTTGGGGTTGACCCCTGTGCAAGTCAAACGCCAAATTGAAGGCAAAAGCCAGTTTGTGACCTTAACGCCAGAGCGACAAGCGCGATTTGTGTCCGATGCGGTGAGCACGTTTTGTAGTACCCATGCCAGTTACCCCGCGCCGCGCCATTTGCAGTTTCCTGACTGGTTGGTTGCCAGTGAAGCTGAGCAGCTGCGCGATACCTTATACCCGTATGTAGAGCGCCGCTGGCAACAGTCGATTGACCCGCGCCACCCTGCGGGGATTGGGCATGATATTTACCTTAAACTTTGGGCGCTATCCAAACCGGTGATTCCTGCGGATTTTATCTTATTTGATGAAGCGCAAGATGCCGACCCCTTGATGATGGGGATTTTGTCCAATCAGCCCAACCAAGTTATCTATGTGGGTGACGCGCATCAGCAAATTTATGAATGGCGCGGCGCTGTCAATGCCATGAAGCGCCTGCCGCTACCACAAACCTTGCTCACCCAATCGTTTCGATTTGGCGACCAAATTGCTGATGTGGCGAATGGGTTTTTAAAAGCGCTACAAGAAGAGGTGCCACTGCGCGGTAATCCTGCGATGGCGTCTACCTTAGGCAAAAGTATGGTGCATGGTCAAAAAGATGCCATTCTTTGCCGTACCAATGCCAGTGCGATGGTCAATCTGTTATCTGGGCTTAAAATGGGACATAAAGTTGCGCTACAAGCTGATACAGACCGTTTGCTCAAATTTAGCCAATCTGCCGAACGGCTAAAAAAAGGACAAGCGGCGTATGGTGTGCCTGAGCTTGCCTACTTTAACAATTGGCGCGACGTGCAGGATTATAGCGAGACGAGCGAAGGCAGCGATTTAAAAACCCTCGTCAAACTGGTCGATGAACATGGCACCGAAACGCTAAACCAAGCGATCAACAGCTTGACCACACTGGATAAAGCCGACTATATCATCTCTACCGCGCATAAAGCCAAAGGGTTGGAATGGTCACGGGTGCAAATTGACAATGATTTTTATTATGATGTGACTTCTCAGGCGGTAAAAATCTCCCCCGAAGAATTGCGACTGCTGTATGTCGCCTGTACGCGCGCCAAGGTAAATTTGGATATTTTTAATATTCAAGATTTGATTCACGGACTCAAAGATAAAAAGGTGATTTATGGCTAGTCACTTATCGCAGTTTAGCCCCGATTTTACCCAGCCGCAAATCGTCCTTGCGCCGATGGAAGGACTGACCGACCCATTGATGCGGGATATTTTAACCAGTATCGGACATTACGACTGGACGGTGAGTGAGTTTATTCGCGTCACCCAGCACGTCCTGCCCGCGCATGTGTTTTATAAATTTGTACCCGAACTTTTGCATGAGGATGGTTTAAAAGGCAAAACCATTCACGGCACGCCAGTACATGTGCAGTTACTGGGCAGTGAGCCCGACTTGATGGCAGGTAATGCCGTCAAAGCGGTCGAGCTTGGTGCGTTAGCCATTGATATTAACTTTGGCTGCCCTGCTAAAACTGTCAATAGTCACCGCGGTGGCTCGGTGTTGCTCACCGAACCTGAAACCTTGTATCAAATCATCCATGCAGTACGCCAAGCCGTGCCATCGGATACGCCTGTATCAGCAAAAATCCGACTCGGCTATGAAGATACCTCACTAACCCAAGAAATCGGCGATGCGGTGCAATCAGCCAATGCCAGTTGGCTGACCATCCATGCCCGTACCAAAACCCAAGGCTATAAACCCCCAGCCTATTGGGAGTTAATCGCGCCCCTGACGCAGCGGCTGGGCTTACCGATTATTGCCAATGGCGAAATTTGGCAGACTGAGCAAGCCATGCGTTGCCGCAAACAAGCCAACACCCCACATATCATGCTCGGACGTGGTGCGGTCACTCGACCTGACTTAGTCAATCAAATCAAAGCGATGGATAAAAATGACACAGTAAAAAACATGGCTTGGCACGCGCTACTTAAGCTACAAATTGCGTTTTTGCAAGGACATGCCCGTAGCGACAATATGCTGGTGGGACGTTACAAACAATGGCTTGGCATGTTGACCCAAGGCTATGAAGAAGCCAACGAGCTTTGGCAAAACGTAAAGAGACAAAAACAGCTTGAGACCATTGTTGCGATGTTGCAAGCACAATCCCAAGCTGGCGATTGCTCATAGCAAATTAGCTCAATCGTATCGCTAAATAAAACAACATCAGCGGACAAGCTAGGCTAAGCGACCAAATAATTGAGCGAAAAGTTGCCCAATTGGCTATATACGCCAACCCATAAATAATCCGTAATATCACATACAACCACGCCAACTGGGTCACCACTGACAGCGGTACAAAAAATAGCAACGCCACAATCACCGCTGCCAAGAATACCGGCAAGGTTTCATAGCTATTTTGCTGGGCGGCATTGGCACGCGCTGCCGCGCCCGTTTGTTTACCCAAAAACTCGCGCGGATTGGCATTGTCTTTGCTTTTAAATCCGCCAAAGACCTTTGCCAATATCGCAAACACCAAGGGCAATAAACTGGCAACCATCATTGCCAGCACCACGCTGCTATTGGTGGCAGGGACAGCACTTAAGTAGGAAAACATGCCGTTATTCCCTACCCTTTAACCGTTTCATCAGTCATTTCACTAGAGGTTTCATCAATGATTTCATAGTCATGGGTGATTTTGACACCGCCATTTTCTAGCATACGACTGGCTGAGCAGTATTTTTCTGCCGATAACTCGATGGCTTTTTTAACCTGCGCTTCTTTGATGGCGCTACCTTTGACCACAAAATGCAAATGAATATCAGTAAATACTGCAGGAATCGTGTCGGCACGCTTAGCCGATAACTGACACTCAACATCGCTCACCGCCTGACGGGCTTTTTGCAGGATACTGACCACATCATAACTGGCACAGCCGCCAAGCCCCATCAAAACCATTTCCATGGGTTTGGCACCCAATTTTTCCGTTGAATCCATGATAATTTTATTGCCGTTTTCGGTCACGGCTTCAAAATTAATGTCTTCGTTTTTTAACCAATTTACTGTTGCTTTCATACTATCCCCAGATGCTTATAATTTTTAAAAAATATTTTGTATAAAATCAAGCGATATTATGCGCTTTTTATGTCCGTGAAACAATTTATAGCAAATAAACATTACACTTTTGACATAAAAACTGGTTTAATAGTGGGTAATAAAGGCAGTGATTACATTGTCCATGTTTTTTAGCAATAATAATAAAATAAGCGTCTGTTGGTATGAGATGGGTTTATTCCCGATGATTTGATTGACCAAAACTTTAATAATGGTCTGCAAGGATGTGTGTAAACCTTGCGACCCAAAAAACTTGATAATGTGATTGCCTGCCGATTTTAACCATTAAATTGAAGGTAATCGTCATGATTGATGCAGACGGCTTTCGAGCCAACGTAGGTATCATCTTGGCAAATACACACGGACAAGTACTGTGGGCAAAACGCGTGGGTCACGATGCTTGGCAGTTTCCACAAGGCGGCATTGATTTTGGTGAAACGCCGCTTGATGCGATGTATCGGGAATTGTGGGAAGAAGTCGGACTGTATCCTCAGCATGTCAAAGTGTTGTCACAAACCCAAAATTGGCTGCGTTATCGGTTGCCAAAACGTTTTGTACGACAAGGACAATATCCTTTGTGTATTGGACAAAAACAAAAATGGTTTTTGCTCCAGCTAGATGAGAACAATGTAGAACATATCCGTTTTGATACGGCAAAACCTGAATTTGACCGCTGGGAATGGGTCAGTTACTGGTATCCACTTAACCAAGTGGTGGCATTTAAACGTAATGTATATCGCCGCGCCTTGTTTGAGTTATCACCGCAGTTGCCACTCAAAAAAGAATTGTTACTACCCAAAAACGTAAAAATTCATTCCTATTAAACCTAAACAAATAAACCCAAAAAAAGCTCACTTCGGTGGGCTTTTTTTGGCGTATTGTTAGTGACTGTCTAGTATGTCCCATTCCAGCCAATAAAAAACCCTTCGCAGTTGCAAAGGGTTTTTGATAATAAGCGATTAAACTTATTTTTTGTTACGACCTGCAAATGCGCCGAAACGTTTGTTGAAGCTTGCCACACGACCTTCGTTTTGGGTTTTACGTTGTTCGCCGGTATAGAATGGGTGTGAGGCACTTGAAATATCGAGTGCGACGTATGGGTATTCTTTACCTTCGTATTCGCGAGTTACTTTTGATTTGATAGTAGAGCGAGTTAAAAAGTAAACGTCAGCGTTGGTGTCGTGGAATAAAACTTCTTGATAAGCTGGATGGATATCTGCGCGCATGGTTAGGTCTCTAGTCATTATCCTGCCCTTTGGTCTGCAGTTAGTATGCGTGGCATGAATGTTTATTTTGCTAAAAATTCACCCAAACACCCAACCGATTAAAGCCAACACAGGATGGATTGATAAAATTGGAAGCCGAATTTTACTAGATTTGCTTTATTTTTGCAAGTTATTTCCACTGCAGCCATTTGGTGAGGCTTGTATTTTCACCCGCTAACAGCGTCCATATTAGCGGTTGTTTAACATGCGAGTCGCTCACGGGTGGCACTTCAAGCACCAGCAGCTCATCACGGCGAAATACATGACACACGGCAGGGTCTTCACTAATTGTTTGGGTTTTAGCCGTAGATTTTAGCCATTTTTCGCTCGCCTTTAACCCATCAATTGCCACGATGACGTCATTAGCAGAAATCCCTGCAGCGGCGGCTTGGCTATTTCGCACAACACGTTGCACTTTTAACCCAGTAGGCTCGCTCATATATTTCATGCCCCAAGTAATATCATCGTCTTTTTGCTCAATACTCACACCCTGTTCTGACAACAGTTCAAATAGCGGTAATTCTGTCGTGCCGTCGATATAATTGGCTCTAAAATCTTGCCAAACCTCTTTGGGTAAACATTCATTCATGACGTCATCTAGATTGGCGTCCGTCATACCAAAACGGCGATTATCTTGGGCTTTGGCTTTGTCATAAAAAACTTTTATCACATCAAAAATACGTTTGCCATGGTTTATCAAAGTCAAGTCTAAACATAACGCCACCAGCGCGCCTTTGTTGTAGTAGCTAATCCCGGCATTGGCGGTGTTCTCATCGCTACGATATAGTTTTATCCACGCATCAAAGCTTGATTCTGCCACGCTTTGCAAGGCGCGTCCGTGGGTTTGATAGTAGCGATTGATTTGTTCAGCAAGCAGCTTCAGATAGCTATGTTGCGAAATAACCCCGCTTTTTTGTAGCATAAAATCATCCACATAACTGGTAAAGCCTTCAAACACCCATAGCAAGGTGGTGTAAGTCTCTTGGTTAAAATTGGCGGTTAAAAAAACTTCGGGACGCACGGTTTTAACCCACCACGCATGAAAATATTCATGGCTACACAAGCCCAAAAAGCGTTGATAACTCTCGCTTGGCTCAGCTTGTTCAAAAAATGTGGGTAGGTCATCTCGTGGGGTAATCAAACTGGTACTGGCAAGGTGCTCAAGCCCGCCATAGTCGCTTGAAGTCGCCATGGTCATAAACAGATAATCATCAAACGGCGTATCACCGAGCCAATCGACATAGCTTTGACAAATTTTGCTAAGGTCAGTTTCTAGCCGTTCAAGGTCGCTGTGGTGTACGCCAGAAATCACAAATCGGTGGGGAATGGTGTTTTCGCCACTTTTTACATCGAACCAAAATTCATCTTGCTCAGCGATTTCAAACGGGCTGTCGGTGAGTTGCTCGTAGTTGTCGGCAGTTAGCTGATAGATGGTTTGTTTGGCTTGTTGGTGCATTTTTTCCGGTAAGGCGGTGGCTAGGCTGACTTCCACACCGTTTACCTCATAAAAGTCTTGCGGGCAAATGAGTTCGGCTTTAATCGCTTGGTTTTCTTGCCCTTGTACCGCTAATGCTAGGGAGGTGAAGTTGCCGTACAGGCGAGTTTCATCGACATACGCCCCACGCACGGATAAGTCATAAGCATAGACTTCATAAGTGACGCTAATGCGGTCGCCTTGTTTGGCGTGGATTTGCCAGTGGTTTTTATCAAGTTTTTTAAGGCGTTGATTGTTCTTGGCGTTGGGGTCATGGATGGTGGCAGTGACTGCCGTAATGTGTTTGCTAAATTCTCGAATCATATAACTACCCGCAATCCAAGCAGGTAGCCAAACGATTGGGTTGTCGTTGTCCGCAGTAAACGTAAGCGTGACATCGACAAGGTGTTCGCGGAAGCGTTTAAAGTCGAATTGATAATGAATTTTGTTCATGATATTTTCTTTTTCAATTTTACGAAATTTTAAATAGATGCTAGGATAAAACAAAATTTTAACCCAAATTTTGTTTTTAGACCGAATTTTCTACAGGCAATCAACGATGAATTATTACAAATTGGATTTTTTCTAAGTTTTTTAACTTAGGAAAAATCTATTATGCAAAAACTTGAAAAAACTCACAAAAAAACCAAAGTTCAATATCGCAGTTCTGGGCGTAAGAAAATCTATTTTCCGTGGGAAAGTTGTCGTTATCCAAATTTACGCAATCAGATTTATAGCTACTTTAGAACGCAACAAGAACGCTCATTTCATTATTTGCACAAAGCGGAATATTGGGACTATAACATCAAGCTACGCCCCAAGCGTGGTAAGCATTTACCGCATATTTGGGATGACAAACCAACTTATGCGTTCAAATATGCAAAAAGTTGGAAACACAATTCTAAACGCCGTCATCAATGGTATCGTGAAAAAGATGGGTTTCGTGAAAAAATGCAATCTGATTACATTTTAACAGATTGATTTTGAGGATTTGCAACTTTATAATAAAGACAAGGAGTGGGCTAACGGTTTCCCGAAAGCCCCAGCGTTTTAGTTGTTCCAGCAACTGCCACGCTGTCTTGCGTCCGTCTAATAAGCGTTACTGCTTAACAGCATTAGGACAACAAGAACGATGATGATTAAACAGCGTTTCATCGTTCTTTACTCCGTTAAGTGTTAAGTCCAAGCTTAACGGCTCGTTTAGCATAACGTCACGCCAAACTCTGCTATTATATTTTTATGCTTGCAAAAAAGCCATATCAAAGCGATATGGCTTTTTTCATTTATAAATCCCCAAATTTCAACTTATCATGCCAATGTTTGTAATCTGGCATGACTCGTGCCACCTGCGCCCAAAATCGTGCCGAATGATTGGGCTCAATCAGATGACAAAGCTCATGCACCAACACATAATCCGCGCAGTCTGGCGGGAATTGCGCCAGCCAAACGGACAAGCGAATGGTTTTGGCTTGGGTGCTACAACTGCCCCATCGGGTCTTCATGGTGTAAGGCGTGATGCTATTGGCGGATTTACCCACTTTGTCTTGCCAAAACGCTTGGCGGTTTTGGATAAATTGAGTGAGCCAAAATTTATAAATATGGCGTAAGGTTTTGCCAACATCCACTCGCGCCAGCTCGCTTGGTTTTATGTGGTGCTTTAACAATAAGTCTTTAAGCACAACCTGTTGCCCTTCAAAATAAATGTTGCTTTCAAGGGTCAAATTTGCCAAATCTTTGACATCATTGATATAAGCAGGTTTTTTGGGTTTAAGTTGTTTAAGTTTTCGTTGTTTTTGCTGACAGTCGATTGCCCATGCAAGGCGATGTTCAAGCGATTGCATCAGCAGGTGTTGTGGCATACGCATGGGATAAGACACGCTGAGCAAGCTGGTAAACGGTGCTTCATCAATCGATTTGATACGAAAGTTGATATGTTTGACCCGTTTGCTTTCAATCGCAAGTTTGATACCTTGCTCAGCGTAGGCGGTGAGTACAGTTTGCATAAATTTTAGCAATTATTGACGCAAATAATGCTCAAAAATCGCGCCAAAGTCATAATTACGAATGGTCTTTAAACGCTCGCCATAGGCATTTTCTACTTGTGCGACAGTTTGGTTGATGACATCCGGCAAGTTAAGCACCACGTTTTCTGACAGTTCGCGTAAGCTAAACATATTGGTGACGGTATTAAAGGATTTTTCTAGCACCGTTTCTTCATGGGCAATGCGTTTGCATTGCTCGCTAATCGCAGTCAACGCCTTATAGATGTCACGGATTTGCTCGATTTGATTTTTGTCGATATCAATCGAAAACGCCATACCGCCCAAGCTAAATTTTAGCTCAGCATCCATATCCATCGTGCCTGCGGTCTCAATCATGATATTGGCGGGCTGAAAATTGCGGTACGGATAGCGTTTTAGCAGGCGTTTTTTACTGGTCGCCGACTGCCCATCAAGGTGGATAAAGGCGACATTGGTAAAGCAATATTCGTCCATTTTTGACTTAATCACAAAATAAATGCGCTCGTTATCTTCGTGAAAAATATAGTCATCAATATCGGTTTGGTTAAACTGGCTCGGTGGGATGATTTTACCGATGTCACTCAAACCCAATGCATCTGAGGCAAGATTTTTAAACATAGCCACTTCCTGTTTTATCCATAAAAATTGTTAAAAACGCTGTCTGTGCGAAAAACTGTTTTCGATAACATAACACAAATATCACATTGGCAACATAGATGTCATGCTGATTACTGGCTATGATAACGACATAACACTGATAATAAACAATAAATGAAAATTAAGGAACAAAAATGAAAGCCAAACCAACATATAGCAATTTGAGCGATATTGATTCGGATAGTTTTACTGTGCAATTGGATGATGAATCCTTGTCATCAAGCCATATTGAAGCGGGTGAAAGTGGTTTGACCGCGATTCATCGCCAAAATATTGATGAGCAGCGGATTGATGAATTACTGGTTGAAGATAGCTTTAGCGAAGAGCACTATCCGACTATTGGTGATATCGCTGACCCTGATGCCGCAGATGAAAGTTATAAAGACTGATTTTCTGTACTAAAATTTTTTGTATTTAAAGGTCAAAAAGAAACGCCAAAAAGGTTGGTAAGTTACCAACCTTTTTTATTGGCTCGCTGTTAATAAGGCTCACTATTAATGCGCTTAATAATCCGCTTTAAGCCCAAGCTTTAACAATAAGTATTAATACCAACCTTGCAGATTTTGTTGCCACGCTTGCACGTGTGGCAATGCCAATGATTCAAACAAGTCAATATGCGCAGCATCCACATTGAGTGCAGGGATATAATGATAGTCCCCACCGCCATTGGACTGGAATGTCTGTCGATTTTCGACTGCCAACTCTTCTAGCGTCTCTAGGCAATCTGCCGAAAAGGCCGGACTCAGCACTTGTACTGACTTGATGCCTTGCTTGCCCCACTCGGTTAAGGTGACATCCGTATAGGGTTTGACCCATTCTTGCTTACCAAAGCGTGATTGAAAACTACATTCCCACTCATGACGCTCAAGCCCCAGCACTTGCGCCAAATGCGCTGCCGTACAGCGACAGCGTCTGGCATACGGATCGCCTTTTTGCTCATATGGCTCTGGAATCCCGTGAAAACTCAATAGCAGTTTTTCAGGTTTGCCATGTTCAGCTTGGAAGCGTTTGACGCTCTCAGCCAAGGCTTGGATGTATTGCGGATGAGCAAAATAATCTTTAACAAAGCTAATGCTGGGTAAATTACGCTGCTTAAGCCCCCATTTGGCGACGACGTCAAACACCGCGCCAGTGGTGGAACCACAATACTGTGGATAAGCTGGCAACATCACGATTTGCTCTACTTTTCTGGCAGTTAATGCCGATAGCACATCTGTTAACGCAGGTTTGCCATAGGTCATGGCAGCATGGACGCTTACTTTGCAAGGCAGTTGCTGTTGGTCAAAACGCTGCTGCAACAAGTCCACTTGGGCAAGCGTGATTTTACGCAGTGGGGAGTCGCCATCCCACACGCTAGCATAGGCGTGGGCAACCCGTTTGGGGCGACTGCGTAGCACAAACAAGTTTAAGATGATTTGCCAGATAAACTGCGGAATTTCAATCACGCGCGGATCGGACAAAAATTGTTTGAGATAGCGGCGCACCGCTGCTTCAGTTGGTGCATCGGGTGTTCCCAAATTCACAAGGACAACGGCAATTTCAGGTGGATTGCTTGGCTTCATAATTTGTGTTTAATCCAAAAAATCATAAAAAAAGTGGGGTTAAGATTAGCATATTTACTAGGGCGCGCGTACTGGATAATCACCTGAAATTGCTCAATTGTTGCATTTTTTAAGCTATATTTGAATCAATGACAACCTATCCCACCCATCACCAGTAGGGCATCCACTAGGCGAGAATTTTGTTCAGATGATACGGGGCTTTTAGCAGGACTTTTACTTTTAAAGATTGCGTTTTGTGAGGGGCTGCTAGCCGAATCACCGTCTGCTTGGTGGTTATGCTGCTTGGCCTGTTGGTGCTGTTGGTTTTGATAGTGGTTTTGGTGGCTGTTTGGATGGCTGAGGGGATGATGGCTTTGATGATGGATAATCGTTGTGTCGCTTGTGACTTTACTAGCATTGGCAGCCAAAACCGCTGTTGCCTGATAAAACATCGGCTGATGAAACGCCAAATACGTCAATGCCAAAAACCCCGTGAGCGCCAATCCTGTGAGCGATAGGAGTATATGTTGGGGTGATGATGCTAAATTTGGCATTTGAATTCCAAGTTGTGATAACCCATATAAACCCTTACAATAGCTATACTTTTAATGCGTTATCAATCAAAAATTAGTGAGAAAGCGGGTGAGTACACAGCAACACAAACCACATACCAAGATTTTACCTGAAGCTGAATTGACTGTCCCTAAAAATTTTGACGACGATCATCCTATTAGTTTTGCCAAATCTGGTGGCAAATCTGTGGGTATCGTCACACCGCAAAAAATTCATTTTGATACCCCATTGACGCTAGAATGCAATCGCACGCTGCCGTTTTTTGATTTAATGGTGGAAACTTATGGCGAGCTCAACGCCGATAAATCCAATGCGATATTGATTTGTCATGCGCTATCGGGCAGTCATCATGCGGCTGGCTATCATAGCAGCGATGATAAAAAAGCAGGCTGGTGGGATACATTTATCGGTCCTGGCAAAGCGATTGATACCACGCGTTTTTTTGTGGTGTGTCTTAACAACATTGGTAGCTGCTACGGCTCGACGGGTCCAACCAGTACCAACCCAGAAACCGGCAAGCCCTATGGTCCAGATTTTCCCTTAGTCACCATCAAAGACTGGGTAAAAACCCAAGTCATGCTCTCTGACTATCTCGGCATTGATATCTGGCATGCCATTGTTGGTGGCTCAATGGGTGGCATGCAAGCCATGCAGTGGTCAATTGACTATCCGAGTCGGCTAAAAAAATGTGTGGTCATTGCCAGCACGCCGAAGCTGTCTGCGCAAAATATTGCCTTTAACGAAGTGGCACGCCAATCGATTTTATCCGATCCTGATTTTTGTGAAGGACGCTATATCGAGCAAGGCAAAATCCCCAAACGCGGCTTGATTTTGGCGCGTATGGTCGGTCATATCACTTATCTCACCGATGAAGCGATGCGGGTAAAATTTGGACGCGATTTGAAAGCCGGCAAGCTGATGTTCAACTACGATGTAGAATTTCAAGTGGAAAGTTATTTACGCTATCAAGGTGAGCAGTTTAGTGAACGTTTTGATGCCAATACCTATTTGCTGATGACCAAAGCACTGGATTATTTTGACCCAGCGCGTGGCGCGATTGAGGATGACAGTCTCAATGATAGCTTGACTGATACCGATGCGCTACGGTTGGCATTGGCAAATACCCAATGTAAGTTTTTAATTATATCCTTTACCACCGATTGGCGGTTTAGCCCAGAGCGCTCGCAAGAAATTGTGGATGCGCTAATTGCCAATGGTAAGCCCGTAAGCTATATCAATATCGATGCCGCCTATGGGCATGATTCGTTTTTGTTTGATATCCCGACCTATCGTCAATCGGTATTTAATTTTTTAACCGCCTAACTTGTATTTAACCTTGTATTTAACTTTGGATTTAACGAGAATTGAATGAAAATTGACCATCAACTTGCCGAACGCTGGATCAAACCCAATGCCAAAGTCTTGGATTTAGGCTGTGGTAACGGTGATTTACTCGCGCATTTGCAAAACAAATTGGGCGTGTTTGGCTATGGTATCGAAATCGACCAAACTAAAATCAATGACTGTATTACCAAAGGCGTTAACGTCATTGAGCAAGACTTAAATGATGGGTTGGCGCGGTTTGCCGACGCAAGCTTTGACACGGTGGTGATGGCGCGCGCCCTACAAGCGGTCAAAGAGCCCGACCAACTACTTCTCGATATGGTACGTGTTGGCAAAGAAGTGATTGTCACTTTCCCTAATTTTGCGCATTGGCAAAACCGTATTCACTTGGGTATCAAAGGCATGATGCCAATGTCTGAAGCCCTGCCGTTTGCTTGGTACAACACGCCCAATATTCACTTGTGTACCTTTAAAGACTTTGAAAAACTGTGTGATGACAATGACATCCGTATCATCAATCGTTTTGCGGTACAAGAAAGTGAAAAGCCCTACCCTTGGGCACTGGCGCAAATCATCCGTAAAAACCCCAACTTACTTGCCGATGTGGCAATCTATCGTGTTACCAAAAACTAATTATCGTGTTACCGAAAACTAAGGTTTTTTATCGCTGATTCTATGCCTATAAAGATTTGGTAAGCGGATAAATTACCGTCTAGTCTAACAATATGCTACAAAAGTAAAGCTCTACACGACACCAAGTGTCGCAAGCCTTTGTTTCCCCTGTGAAATATTGTAACAACTGTTTACATTTTCACTTAAATATTTGAAACGCAAAGCAAACAGTGTTAACCTAAAACAATCAAAAGATTGCGTTATCCTATTAAAACATAACGAATGGCTAAATCATTGTAAAATTTAAGATTTTCTGTTAATTCGTTTACCTATTTATTAAGTTTATTTTATCTAAACCTAGGCAAGCTTGCGATGGCTGCAGCTTGATACTCGGAGTTGGTTATGAAATTATTAAAAGTCACCGTATTAACTGCATTTTTAGGCTTATCGGGCGTTGCAAGCGCTGAACTGGTTGCCAATATTCCACTCAATGGCTCACGCTATGACAGCATGGAACCGATGGCATTACTAAGCCAAGCTAAATCTGGCAACCAACAAGCCCAATTCTTCCTAGCCAAACGCTACCAAAAAGGTCTCGGCATTCAGCAAAACTTCCAACAAGCCATCCAGTGGTACACCACCGCCGCCAAACAAGACATTGCACCTGCACAATTAAATCTTGCCATGATGTATATTCGTGGCGAAGGCGTGCAGCCCAATGCTGGGCAAGCGCGTTATTGGTTAGAAAAAGCGGCAAAACTTGGTGATAACCGTGCCAGCTATACCCTAGCCATGCTAGATGAAAAAGAAAAAAAATTGGTCGATGCCTACAAATGGTATGACCTAGCGGCTCGTGACGGCATGCTATCAGACCAAGTACGCACCCGCGCGCAAAGCAAAATCGGTCAATTGGCATTAAACTTGTCATCACAAGATATTGCCACTGCACGTAGCCGTGCGGATTCTTGGTTCCAAAGCAAGTAAATTTAATACAACGAATGTTTGGTTAAGTGTTAACCTAACCATTAAAATCCCTGATACCCTAGTATTTACTAGGGTTTTTTGTTTTTATGGGTTAAATTAATCAAGATTGCTCGGCGCACATTGATTGTATGAAATCGCGCATTCATGGATTTTTTTGAACAGTTTTATGCGTCAGATACTAGCGCGTTAGCCAAGTAGTTGCCACCCCAGTTTTTGCTACCTTTTTTTGGATATGCCCTATGCCAAACCCTGCCCTACCGTCAAAAAATCAGCTTTGGCTGTTAGTTGCCGCCGCTGCGGTTATTTTATTGATTACGTCTGGGATTCGGCTATCGCTTGGGTTATTTATCAAACCGATTGATGCTAGCGCGCATATCGGCATTGTGCAAATCAGTTTTGCCTTAGCGGTGACACAGCTGATGTGGGGCGTGTCACAGCCTGTGACAGGGGCATTGGCGGATAAGTTTGGCGCATGGCGGGTACTATTGTTCGGCACCTTGCTACTGGCGATTGGCTGTTTTAGTGTGCCCTATTTTGTCAGTGCCGGTGGTTTGGTGGTCACGCTTGGGATTTTGGTCGCATTTGGGACAGGTGCGGGTAGTTTTTCAGTGCTGATGGGGCAAGTAGCGAATCAGACCCCACCCCATATGCGCGGCACTGCATCGGGTATTATTAATGCAGGTAGCTCGTTTGGGCAATTTTTATTTGCGCCGATTTTACAAGGGTTAATTGCCCTGCCACTGGTAGGTTGGACAGGGGCAATGTATTTTATGGCAGGGACAAGTTTGCTGTGTTTGCCGCTGGCCTATTATCTCACGCACGGTAAAAATGTTGGTAAACATGCGCCTGCCGCTTCGTCGGCGGTTGCCAATAACCAAGCCCACGAAACGCTATCACAATGCATTCGACGCGCGCTTAGCGATCGTAACTACTGGCTGCTGCATATCGGCTTTTTTACCTGTGGTTTTCATATTGCGTTTTTGGTCACTCATTTGCCGATGGAAGTGACGTTGGCGGGTCTTGGTAGCAATGTTGCCTCTTGGTCGCTCGCGTTGATTGGCTTATCAAATGTGGTCGGCAGTTTGTTTGTCGGCTGGTGTGTGGGGCAATTTCGCAGTAAATATATTTTGTTTTGGATGTATTTGAGCCGTACTATCTTGATTGCGATTTTCTTGATGGCACCCAAAACCGCAACGACTTTTTTTATATTTGCGGTTAGCTTGGGTCTAACTTGGCTTGCCACCGTACCCCCGACTGCGGCAACCGTCGGCAAGTTGTATGGGGTCAAATATTTGGCGACCTTGTTTGGATTGGTGTTATTTAGTCACCAAGTTGGTGGGTTTTTGGGCGCCTACTTGGGGGGAATTGTGGTCGATAAATTTGGTAATTATCAGTATATGTGGTATGCCGATATGGCACTGGCTGCCTTGGCTGCTGTGCTCAATCTGCCGATTCAAGAGCCGAAAATAATGAAAGCTACAAGCTAATCTGTTGTTTTACTCTCTCTTTAAAATATTGGCGTGATTTTTCATCCAACCCAAGATAGCGATTTTTGCTTAAGGTTAAAAAATTACTATCTTGGTCAACTCCGATAAATTTTCTACCAAATAAATTGGCAGCAATACCTGTTGTCGATGAGCCTGTAAATGGGTCAAGCACGAGATCATTGGCTTTGGTAGACGCCAAAACAATCCTTGACAACAATCCTAACGGTTTTTGCGTAGGATGTTTGCCAAATTGCTTTTCCCAACTTGATACCGCAGGCAGTCGCCAAACGTCTTTCATTTGTTTGTCACCATTGAGCGACTTCATTAATTCATAATCAAAGTAATGCGGAATTTTTGGGGTTTTTCTTGCCCAGATTATCCATTCAGTTGAATAGGTGAAATAGCGACAAGAAAAATTTGGCGGTGGATTGGGTTTTTCCCAAGTTATCATGTTTAAGATTTTAAAATTGAGTTGTGATAATACTCGCCCTAGCGTAAAAATATTGTGGTGGGTTCCACTCATCCAAATCGTGCCATTATCTGCCAACATTCGCTTTGCTTGGCTTAGCCAATCATAAGTAAAAATATAGACTTCATTATCATCACTAAATTTATCCCATTCGCCCTTATTAACAGATTGCACCATGCCATTTTTTACCGTTAATCCGTCATTGGATAAAAAATAAGGCGGATCGGCAAAAATCATATTGATAGATTTATCATCGATTGTCGGCAAAATGTGTAAGCAATCACCTTGCAGCAGCGTGAAATCTTGTAGTTCTGATTGATAAAAAATCATTCCATCATATCCGCAATAAAGTGCAACATTGACGCGATATCATAACTCCCTTCTAAAAATCCCATATTTTCACAACCATCAGGAATGAAAACCGTCTGGTTTTCTAACCGACTATCCAAGCTAAGCATTCGCAAGGTATTCACAATTTTGCCTTTGATGCCTTCATCCGCTAGCCATTCACAATCATCATTGAACTTGTAAGCAACATGCATGTCAATAATTCCAAAATAACACTTATTGTGTGTAGTTAATTTTAATCAATCAGTGAGAATAACGCAATGGAAAATGACATTTTAATCAAGTTTGGGCAAAAAATTCGCCAACTGCGCAAAGCTAAAAATCTCAGTCAAGAGCAGTTAGCAGAACTGACAGGGTTTCATCGTAACTATATTGGGATGGTCGAACGTGGCGAGCGAAATCCTGCACTAATCAATATTGAGATTTTTGCTAACGCGTTTGATTTGTCATTAAGTGAATTATTTGATTTTAGGGGAAAAAATGAAACTAGTTGATGTATTTGATAAATTGCCAGCCCTTTATCACAAGCCATTTTCACAGCTTAAACTTCAAGAAGATTTAACCAGTTTTACAATTAATAAAGGTAATACGGGGCAATTCTTACAACAGCTTTTAGACATGCCAAACAATAGCGATTTGACCGATTTTGAAGATGGTGAGTTAAAAACCAATAAAGCAGATAGCAACGGCAAACCTAGAGAAACCATGTTTATTACCCAAATCTCTAAAGATTTTGATAGTTTATTTTTTAATGATACTGTAGAAAATCGCTTACTAGCCAAAATAAGTAATTTGCTTTATCTGCCTGTTTGTAAAAACAGTAAAGAGCCTAATGATTGGTATTTTTTACCTGCGTATCACATTAATTGCAAAGAAAACCACGATTTGTTTCAACAATTTCATGATGATTTTGAAACGATAAAAGCAAAAATCTTGCATGATTTGGAAAATTCATCCGACAAATTTATTCATACTTCAAACGGCAAATATATCCAAATTCGCAGTAAAGATGCAAAGAGAGCGAACGGGCAATATAATCCAATATTTTGCACCACGCTTGATCGCCATGTATCCAATAAAAACCATGCGTTTTATTTTAAAAAGGAATTTATGCTAGATATTCAAAACGGTACTATCAAAGCCGATAAAATTGTTTAGAGATTAATAGTTCCGTATTAACAACTCATTGACGGCTTGGCGACTGGTTGATTTTGCCCCAATAGCACGATTAGCCGTTACTCGCTCGATATTAAAATCTTGATAGAGTATGTCGAAGAAATCATCATACTCGCTGTGCGTCGTTGGGTCAGAATTACTTAATAAAAACTGATGCCCCAATTTATCAATTTTTTGGCAAAATTCATGTAGCCGACGTTGCTCACTATCATCAAAAACTTGATGAGAATACGCAGTAAAACTTGCTGTTTCGCTAATCGGGCGATAAGGTGGATCAAGATAAAACCAGCAAGGTAAGTTGTTTGGTAGCGCTTTAATCGTTTGCTCGTAGTCACCCTGTAAAATCACGACTTTTTGCAACGCGTCAGAGACTGCAAGTAATAATGCTTTATCCAAAAAAATCGGTCTTTTATAACTACCTATTGGCACATTAAACTGATTTTTTTTATTAACTCGATATAGCCCATTAAAACTGGCTTTATTCAAAAATATAAATAAACTGGCTTGCTTCACTGGATCAAGATTTCTTTGATTGAAACTTGCACGTTTAGCATAAAAATAAGGCGTTTTTGCATCTTTATCTAACAACCTATCATACTCTTTTTGCAAGTTATCTAACTCAATCATTAACTGTTGAACATCTGCCTTGATAACCTGATAGACATTTATTAGATCTTCATTAAAGTCATTAATAATAAGTTTTTTTAGATACTTTAAGTTAGATAATGCCCAAAAACTGACCGCACCCCCGCCCAAAAATGGCTCAATCATACAGAAATCTTGATTGGCTGTATAATTTGGCAAACGTGCTTGTATATCACCGATGAGTTGTGATTTACCACCAGCCCATTTTAGAAAAGGTTTAAGTTGAGGCATTTTTTAAATTTGAACATCGAATCAAAAAGGAAAGGCATTATAACACAGCCGATTTTTATCCTTTCAATGAACTTCAATGCAAATTGATATGTTAAAATTTCAAGCCAACCTGTCATTCATTATAAAAATATGCCGACCCTTACCCAACAATCCCCTGCCAAAATCAATCTATTTTTACATATTACCGGTAAACGCCCCGACGGCTATCACAATCTACAAACCGTATTTCGGCTGATAGATTTGTACGATACGCTCACTTTTAGTCATACGGATACAACCATTGGCGACAACTTGCCCGTCACCCTGTCCAATGCCGAGCACGTCACCGACAACCCTGCCGACAATCTGATTATTAAAGCGGCCATTGCCTTATTAGCCTTTGCCAAAAATCATCAAATCTTGAGTGACTCGCAAATCGCCCAATTACCGATTGTTGATATTCACCTCGATAAACACATTCCGATGGGGGCAGGCTTGGGCGGGGGTTCGTCTAATTGTGCGACAGCCCTGATGACGCTAAATACCCTATGGCAGCTGGGATTGAGCAATGAGCAGCTACGCCTCATTGGCGCAAAACTGGGCGCGGATGTACCAATATTTATTTTTGGCAAAGATGCCATTGCTGAAGGCATTGGCGATATTTTAACGCCGATTGACTTGCCTGCGCAGCAATTTTTATTGTTAAAACCCGATGCCCATATCAGCACGGCTGAACTTTTCGCCCATCCGCTGCTAAAACGGGACTGTGCAAGCCTTTCTCATGACTATTTGCAAAGCCATTGTCATGCCTTTACCAATGAGTTAACCGATGGCTTTACCAATGTTTTTGAACCTGTGGTATGTGCCTTATCTGCAGACGTCAATGCCGCAATGAAGTTTTTAAGGACGCTTGCCGCCACCACCCACACCACACCGCGCATGACGGGCTCAGGAAGCTGTGTGTTTTTACCAGTACCTAGCGATTTTGATAAAAATAGCATTAAACACTGGCTACAATCCTTACCTTTTCAAGCATATTGGGTGCATACGCTGTAACAAAATTTTGAGAAATCAACAATTGCAAAAATTTTGATGTTTATGCCCAAAAAAAGCTTGCAATTTTATGTTTTTTGGTTAAAATATCGCTTCCAATATAGGGGTATCGCCAAGTTGGTAAGGCACCAGGTTTTGATCCTGGCATCCGTTGGTTCGAGTCCAGCTACCCCTGCCATATTCAAAGATGTACAGATTTTCTTGTGCATCACGTAGTAAAAATTTTGTCATAAAATCTGCGCTGTTCAAGACATTTTACATTGACAAAATCGCCTAAAATCGGTATAGTTCGCACCGTCACAGGGGTATCGCCAAGTTGGTAAGGCACCAGGTTTTGATCCTGGCATTCGTTGGTTCGAGTCCAGCTACCCCTGCCATTTTCTTTACTAACCCATTTTTAGTAGTTGACGTAATGACGTTTTTCTCATCCTAATTGTAAAAGTTAGTTGATGAGTTTTTTTGTTTGATGAAACCGTCGTTGGTCTAGAAAAATAGGACTCGCATATGCCTTATTTGGCGATTTTTACCGGAAATGCCCATCCAGAATTGGCAAAAAATGTCACCAATCACTTACATATTCCGTTAGGACGTGCCGATGTGACGCGTTTTTCGGATGGTGAAGTCGCGGTTGAAATCCAAGAAAATGTACGTGGTAAAGACGTCTTTATCCTACAATCAACTTGCTCACCGACCAATGACAATTTGATGGAAATCATGGTAATGGCAGATGCCTTGCGCCGTGCCAGTGCAGGTCGTATTACGGCAGTGATGCCCTATTTTGGTTATGCGCGTCAAGACCGTCGTCCTCGCTCAGCGCGTGTGCCTATCTCAGCAAAAGTGGTCGCTGATATGCTCAATATCGTGAGCATTGACCGTGTCGTTACCGTGGATTTGCACTCAGACCAGATTCAAGGTTTCTTTGATATCCCTGTAGACAATATTTACGGTACGCCGGTTTTATTTAAAGATTTGCGTGAGCAAAAATACGATAACTTGATGGTGGTATCCCCTGACGTGGGCGGTGTGGTGCGTGCCCGTGCAATGGCAAAACAGTTAGGCGATGCCGACATGGCAATTATCGATAAACGCCGCGCCAAAGCCAATGAATCAGAAGTGATGCATATCATCGGTGATGTTAAAGACCGTGATTGCGTGATTATCGATGATATGGTGGATACCGCAGGTACCCTGTGCAAAGCCGCTGCCGCATTAAAAGAACGTGGCGCGCGCCGGGTGGTGGGTTACATCACTCACCCAGTATTGTCAGGTAAAGCAATCCAAACAATTGCAGCGTCAGTGCTTGATGAACTTGTCGTAACCGATACTATCCCACTGTCAGATGCCGCAAAAAACACGGGCAAAATTCGCCAAGTGACCATTGCGCCTATGCTGGCTGAAGCGCTACGTCGTATCAACAATGAAGAATCATTGAGTGCGATGTTTGATATTATATAAGTTTTGCCATTTTTTAAAAAAGTGGCGCATAACGCATAAATTGGTCGCAAATTTATGCTTTTTTTCACTCGCTAGTCACTTGCCAATCTTTTTAACTAAAGCTTTGTAAGTAGAGCTTTATAAGTAAAGGCAAACAGCCAAGTCATACTGACAAGGCACCCATGACTAGCCTAACCCAAGGAAACTCCCATGAGTAACCAAACTTTTGAATTAAACGCTGTCGTACGTGGCGACGAGTTACAAGGTAAAGGTGCGAGCCGCCGCCTTCGTAAACAAAACCTAGTACCAGCAATCGTATACGGTGCGGACAAAGAGCCAGCCTCTATTGCTATCCGTTACAATGAATTGATTAAATCACTTGAAACAGAAAGTTTCTTCTCTCACATTTTGACCATCAACGTAGAAGGTCAAGGTACGGAAGAAGTGGTGATTAAAGCACTACAACGTCATCCAGCCAAAAACACCCCAATGCACGCTGACTTCCAACGTATCGTCCGTGGTCAAGCGATGCACATCACTGTTCCTGTACACTATGTAGGCGCTGAAGATGCACCAGGTCATAAAGCAGGCGGTATCTTTGTATCGAATGCCACTGAACTTGAAATCACTGCCATTCCTTCAAAAATCCCAGAATACTTGACAGTAGATGTATCTGGCATGAACGTCGGTGATTCGATTCACTTGTTAGATATCCAGTTACCTGAAGGCGTTGCCATTCGTGAGCTTGAAGTGACTGAACCGTTTAACCGTACTGTGGCTACTATGCAAGCGCCAACGGTGGAAGTTGAAGAGCCAATCGAGCCAGAAGCAAATGAAGAAGCTGCAGGTACTCGTGATCCTGAAGGTGACGAAGAAGCACGTAAGCTTCAAGCACAAGATGACACCCATGATGCCCCAAAATCTGATGATGAATAATCATTTGTCATTTGCCGCTTAAGTTGGAATAATCAGCGTGTCAAAACTGAAACTGATTGTCGGACTTGGCAACCCAGGTCAGCAGTATGCCCAAACACGGCATAATGCTGGCTTTTGGTTTGTGGAGCGTATAAGCGAGACGTTTAACATCACCATGACGTTGGATAAAAAATTTCATGGTTTGGTTGGACGTGGCGTAGTGTATGGCATGGATATACGCTTATTGTTACCGCATACTTTTATGAATAAATCAGGGGAAGCGGTGGTGCCGATGGTGAATTTTTATGGCATCCACAATGACGAACTGCTGATTGTTCATGATGAGCTTGACCTTGATGTGGGTCGTATGCGCTTAAAAACAGGCGGTGGTCATGGCGGTCATAATGGACTGCGTGATATCGTGCCGCATATCGGTGCAGATTTTCACCGTTTACGTTTGGGGATTGGTCATCCAGGACATAAGTCCAAAGTATCGGGTTATGTGCTTGGCAAACCGACCGCTGATGAGCAAATCGCATTTGACAGTATGCTAGATGCTGCCATGCGTACCCTGCCCGATTTGGTGACAGGTGACTTAGCCAAAGCCCAGCAAGCCATCAATAGTTTTAAACTACCTAATGCCTAACGTTAACCAAAGGACAAGATTGATAAATCTTAGGGTCTATCCTTGAACTTTTATTTTCCTTCCATATATTGATTGCAAGATGGATGAATTTCTCACCTGATATTTCAATCATGTTTAACTTTTATCGAGTTGGTTAATAGCCTCTCATGACTAGCCTGCTCACTTTTACCACAATGACGCGCATCGCGTTAACCTGACAAGGTAAGGAACGATCATGTTATTAACCCTATTAAAAGCCAAACTTCACCGCGCGCGTGTGACCCATTGTGAGCTTCACTACGAAGGCTCATGTGGCATTGATAGCGAGTTACTCGACTTGGCGGGCATCCGTGAGAACGAATCAATCGACATTTACAATGTCAACAATGGTAAACGCTTTCGCACCTATGCGATTCGTGCAGAAGCAGGCTCAAAAATGATTTCGCTCAACGGAGCAGCCGCTCACATGGCAGATTTGGGCGATGTGGTGATTATCGCTGCTTACGCGCAAATGGATGAGAAAGAAGCCGACAACCATCATCCACGCTTGGTTTACCTTGATGAAGGTAATATCGTTAAAGACACTGCCAACGTGATTCCTGTGCAAGTTTCTTAACACAGCTTTATCGCCACCAAAAATTTGCGAATAAATTAGGCGAGGCATTGAATACTCGCCTTTTTGTTGTCTACATTTTTTATCTTTAGACAATGCGTTTGGCTGATAGGTAGATTGATGGGTTTAAGCGTAGATTTTACCTTACCCGTTTGCTTGCGATAGGTCAGGTAGCATCCGTGGCCAGGTAGCGGAAAGCCGAATAAAGAATTAACAAAATTTTACTTTTAGTGTCTGTTAATAAAAAAAAGCCGAAATTGATTCGGCTTTTTTTAAACGACTAAAGGGCTTAAAGAAGCCAAGATAGGCGATTATTTTTCTACGCCAGCTGGTTGACCTTTGTATTTGGCGTTTGCGTAATCCCAGTTGACAAGTTTATCTAGGAAGGTGTCAACGTAGTCTGGACGACGATTACGGTAGTCGATGTAGTAAGCATGCTCCCACACGTCACAAGTCAATACCGCAACTTGGTTATGGGCTAATGGGGTGTCTGCGTTTGCCGTTTTGGTGATTGATAATTGACCACCCACGCTGTCAGCCACTAACCATGCCCAACCTGAACCAAATTGGCTTACAGCCGCGTTTTTGAATTCTTCACGGAATTTTGCATACGAACCAAACGCTTCTTCGATTTTGGCTTTTAGATCGCCTGTTGGTTCACCGCCACCATTGGCAGTTAGGCAGTTCCAGTAGAAAGTATGGTTCCAAACTTGTGCCGCTTGGTTAAAGATGGTCGCTTTGCTGCTATCACCTGCGGTGGCTTTGATGATTTCATCCAGCTCTTTACCTTCAAGACCTGAACCTGGTAGTAGCTCATTTAGTTTGTTGACATACGCTGCATGATGTTTGTCATGGTGAAATTCTAGGGTTTCTGCGCTGATATGTGGCTCAAGCGCGTTTTTGGCGTATGGTAAATCTGGTAATGTAATGTGTGACATGTTATTTTCCTTTTTCCTTCGCTATTGTTGTGATGACTTTATGATAAAAGTAACCACATGCCATTTGTGTGATAAAAGCTTTGTATTAAAAGCGCATATATCAAAACCATATCCAAAATGGCAAGTTGGCTGGGTTTAAGTTATTTATCTATGCTTCATCAAGGGTTAGAAACACTCACTAACTTTACTATCGTTAGCTTTGTTTATTAACCTTGCTATCATTAGCCTTGATAATATCCTCATAACACATGGGTTATTTTGCCATAAAAATTGGCAGAATTTAACCGTTTCTATAGTGGGGATTTATTATCTTGTGGGGTAAAAATCAATGAGTGCATGCTAATAAGCTGATTTTTAACCCGTTACTTGCTATTTGATGATAGCAAATTACTCAAAAAAAACTGTAGTGGTTTGGTATAAGGCTTTTGCAATGTGAGTATTTGCAGCGCGAGCCACTGTTAACTATGCTATGATAAGGTCAAGTTTTTTATGCAAAATACACACAGTGGGTCTGTATGTCAGTTTCTATCCTTAATCAACTATTTCCTACCCGCCAGTTAGTCCTCGCCAGTAATAACCAAGGCAAACTCGCGGAATTTAAGCAATTATTTGAACAAGCCAATCTTGAGATAACAGTCACCCCGCAAGGGCAATTGGGCATTGAGGACGCGGTCGAAGATGGACTTAGTTTTATTGAAAACGCGCTGATTAAAGCCCGTCATGCCAGCCGTATTAGCGGACTGCCTGCGATTGCTGATGATTCGGGTTTATGTGTACCCATACTAGGCGGTCAACCCGGAATTTATTCTGCGCGTTTTGCCCAAGATGAAGCCAGCTTTAGCGAGCATAAAGACTTAGCCAATAACCAAAAATTATTGCGGCTGCTTGAACCCCACAGACACACGAATGAGCCGATTATCGGGCAGTTTGTTTGCGTGTTGGCACTCGTGCGCCATGCCGATGACCCACTACCCATCATTGCACAAGGGATTTGGCAAGGTGAAATCTTGCCCGCCCCGCAAGGTGAGCTTGGTTTTGGTTATGACCCGCTATTTTGGGTGCCAAGCGTACAAAAAAGCGCTGCCGAGATGCAAAAGACCGATAAAAACCGCATCAGTCATCGTGGGCAAGCGATGCAGCAACTGCTAATGCAATTGATGAAGTAAAGTAGTGAAATTGATAAAGTAAAGGTTTTCAACTCACGCTCTTGCAGATAGACAGGGTGTGACTGCTAAGGTAGCCGATACAGAGATTTTACAGCAACAATTTTTTTACTTTACTAGATGATTAATTTATACTATACCACTTTCGGTTAATTTTTGCCTTTTAGCATGCGTTAACCAACAGATTTTGGATTGCGTATTTTATAGGCTTTTTTCATTCACCTTAAAAGCCTGATAACTTATCGCTATTTACCCTTATGAGTGGCACCCACGCTGCTCTTTTTTGATATTTTATGGAAGGTTTTGTTATGTCAAATTCAAATGTGTCAGATTCAACAGTTACTAACTTAGAAGTAACTACCAACAAAAAATCAAACCTTGAAACCCAAATCACGGTTAAAGTACCTGTGTCAACCATTCAAGGTCGCGTGGAAAAACGCATCAACCAAGTGGCAAAAACCGCTAAAATCGACGGTTTCCGTAAAGGTAAAGTGCCTGTATCACACATTCGCGCCCAATATGGCGCAGGTATCCAACAAGAAGTCATCAACGATGTGATTCGCGATACCGTATTTGATGCGATTCGTCAAGAAAACATCCGCGCTGTGGGTATGCCAAACATTGATGACGTGAAACTTGAAAACGACTTTTTGGTTTATCAAGCAACGGTTGAAGTATTCCCAGAAGTAGAAGTTCAAGGGTTATCAGACATTGAAGTTGAGCGTCAAGTTGCCAACGTGGGCGACGCAGATGTTGACACCATGATTGAAAACCTACAAAAACAACGCCAAACTTACGTTGCCAAAGATGATGCCGCAGATGAAGGCGACCAAGTCAAGTTTGACTTTGAAGGTTCAATCGACGGTGAAAAATTTGAAGGCGGTAGCGCGCAAGACTTTAGCCTAGTATTAGGCAGTGGTCGTATGATTCCAGGCTTTGAAGATGGTATCAAAGGCATGAAAGCAGGCGAAGAAAAAACCATCGACGTGACGTTCCCAGAAGATTACCAAGCTGAAAACCTACAAGGCAAACAAGCACAGTTCAAAATCAACGTCAAATCAGTTGAGCAATCACAATTACCAGAATTAAACGATGAGTTCCTTGAAGCATTTGGGGTAACAGAAGGCGGCTTAGACAAACTTAAAGCAGACGTGCGTAAAAACATGGAGCGCGAAGTAAAAAGCGCTGCCCGTAACCAAGTGAAAGAAGCGGCATTTAACGCCCTACTTGAAAAAAATGAAATCGACGTACCTGCATCGATGCTTGAGCAAGAAATCGATCGCCAACGTAGTATGATGTTAAACCGTTTTGCCCAGCAATTTGGTGCCGATCCTAAAACTTTTAACAAAGACATGCTACCAAACGAATTATTTGAAGAGCAAGCCCTGCGCGCTGCCCGCCTTGGTATCATCGTCTCAAGCCTGATTGAGTCAAACAAACTTGAAGTTGACCAAGAACGTGTGACCACATACATCAACGAAATGGCAGAAAACTACGAAGATCCAAACGAAGTTATCGACTATTACACCAACAATGCGCAAGAACGTGCCAACATCGAAGCGGTGGTGTTAGAAGACCAAGTGGTCGATCATATCTTGTCTCAAGGTAAAGTGACTGATACTGAAGTATCTTACCAAGACTTACTAGCTAGCCAACAACAAGCGATGATGTAATAATTGGCTTAATCCATTCTTAGGCATTTAAGCTTAGATATTTAAGCTTAGGCATTTAAGAATGTATTTTTAGTCAGCTTAGTAACTTGTTTTTATGCCAATTGCCCTTATAAACGATAAGGGCTTTTGCATATTTAAAAAGGACAATAACATGTTAGAAAAATTCTTGGACTCGCCTTTCGCGACGAGTCAAATCCAAAATACCGTAACCCGTGACGTGTTGTCACCACAAAGTGCTTTAGTACCTATGGTGGTCGAGCAATCGGCTCGCGGTGAGCGCTCATTTGACATCTATTCACGCCTATTGCGTGAGCGTGTGGTGTTCTTAGCCGGTCAAGTTGAAGACCACATGGCGAATTTAATTGTCGCCCAGTTGTTGTTCCTAGAAGCGGAAAATCCAGAAAAAGACATTCACTTATACATCAATTCACCAGGTGGCTCTGTGAGCGCGGGTCTTGCGGTGTTTGACACCATGAACTTTATCCAGCCACAAGTGTCAACGATCTGTATGGGCGGTGCTTATAGCATGGGTTCATTCTTACTGGCAGCGGGTGAAAAAGGTAAACGCTATGCCTTAGCCAATGCGCGTGTGATGATTCACCAACCGTCAGGTGGGGCACAAGGTCAAGCGACCGATATTGAAATCAATGCGCGTGAAATCCTAAAAATCCGTGAACGCTTGAATAAAATCTTGGCAGAACGTACCGGTCAGCCACTTGAGAAAATCGCCCGTGATGTCGAGCGTGACTATTGGCTAGATGCCCAAGAAGCCAAAGAATACGGTCTGATTGATGAAGTATTAGAAAAACGTCCAAGCATTGCTTAATAGGTTACACAATCACAAAGCAATTAAGACAAGCATAATTTTAGGAGCGTTTTTTTATGTCAAAAAATGACATTGAGCCACACTGCTCGTTTTGTGGTAAAGCCAAACACGAAGTCAAAAAGCTAATTGCAGGTCAAGACGCCAATATCTGTAATGAGTGTATTGAACTGTGCGATGATTTAATCGCCGAATCCAAGTCTTTAGGCAGCGACGGTAGTGATACCAATGAGCGTGAAAACTGGGCAGCGCGCAAATTGCCAACGCCCAAAGAAATCCGCAGCCACTTAGATGAGTATGTCATCGGCCAAGATAAAGCCAAAAAAACTTTGGCAGTAGCGGTTTATAACCACTATAAACGCTTAAAGGTGAGTGAAAAACTGAGTGAAGATAAGGCGTTGACGACACTTGGCGCTGAAGATGCGATGGTTGAGCTATCAAAAAGTAATATTTTGCTGATTGGTCCAACGGGCTCTGGCAAAACCTTACTGGCGCAGACCCTGGCACGCCTACTTGATGTCCCATTTGCGCTCGCCGATGCCACTACCTTGACCGAAGCAGGTTATGTCGGTGAAGACGTGGAAAACATCGTACAAAAACTGTTACAAGCGGCAGAGTTTGATGTCGAGAGAGCGCAAAAAGGCATTATCTATATCGATGAAATTGATAAAATCAGCCGTAAAAGCGAAAACCCTTCGATTACCCGTGATGTGTCGGGTGAAGGCGTACAGCAAGCGCTGTTGAAACTGATTGAAGGTACGGTTGCCAATATTCCACCGCAAGGCGGTCGTAAGCACCCAAACCAAGAGATGATTCAAGTCGACACCAGTAATATCTTGGTGATTTGTGGCGGTGCTTTTGCCGGTCTCGACAATGTCATTCAACAGCGTACCGAAAAAACCGGTATCGGTTTTAACGCTGAGGTAAAAGCCAAAGACAGCGGCAAAAAAACCGGTGAATTGTTCAAGCAAGTGGAGCCAGAAGATTTGATTAAATTTGGTCTGATTCCAGAGTTAATTGGTCGTCTGCCTGTGGTCGCGACACTGGAAGAATTGGACGAAGAAGCATTGGTACAAATCTTAACCGAGCCAAAAAATGCGCTGGTCAAACAATACGAATACTTGTTTGAGATGGAAAATGCGACGTTATCGTTTACCGATGATGCGCTGGTGGCGATTGCCAAACAAGCGCTAAAGCGTCGTACCGGCGCGCGTGGTCTACGCTCCATTGTTGAAAACGCCCTGCTCGATACCATGTATGAACTGCCTTCAATGACACCCGGCAAAACCGTCACAGTCAATGAGGCAGTGATTAATGATAACCAATCGCCAGAGATTGTTTAACTGTTAGTGATTTTAAAAATAGTGAGTTAAAAAAACGTGCCTATGTCGCACGTTTTTTATTTGGCTTAGTTTTTTATTTGGCTTAGTCGGTACGAAAATCATTGTGGTTGTAAGGCGTGCAAATCTCGAAGGACTTATTCTCTAATTGTAAACACGCCAACCTGTCTGTCATTTGATTAGGCAATAATTGAGTATGATTGCCCCAAAATTCTTCCCAATTCATCACACGGTAATTTTTTAGCCAGCGGTTTTGACGAATTGCAGGTTGATTGTTAATGGTGGCAATGCTAATTTGGTCATCGCCCCTGTCTAGCTCTGAAGTAAAAGGCATCAAAATTTGATCGGTTTTGGACAGGTATTTACGCTGGGTGTCTTTGGCAAATGTTTTGATAGTTTTGCCATTGGCTAGCTTAAAATTTCGCTTCGTCCACCAAACTTTGCCCGTGGCAGCGGTGGCTGTCATATTGCAAGCGAGTTTTTGCTGTAATTTATCGTGGCTAAAAAGATAGCATTGGGTTGATTTTGGGTCTAGCTTGTAAACTTCTGCATGGGTAATACTCATAAGACCTAAAGCCAACCCTAAAGCAATCGCTAATTTTTTAATCATATGACCCCCTGCAGCATTTAATCTTCAATCAACCAACCCTGTTGTACCGCAATGGCAATTTGCTCGGTTATCCAGTCGTGAATCTCGGGAAAATCCTGTCTGATAAATGCTTGGGCGGCTTGGACTTGGGAGCGCTTGACCTGATGATCTGTCCACGCACCGCCATCTGTCACCATATTGAGCATAAAGGGCAATAGCCTATCTACCACTTTAAGCAGTTTGCTTTCAGCACTATGACCTGTTTCTTGCTCATCCCACAGCGTTAACAATTCTGAAACGGGGTTGCCCATCATCGCTGCCAATTTTTCAACGCCTATTCGCTCATCAATATGCGCCTGCGAGCGTTTATCAGCATATAAGAATGTGTCACCCGCCTCAATTTCGCCCAAGTCATGAACCAGTGCCAGTTTGAGCAGTTTTTCATGATTGACATCCAGTTTGAAATGCTGCGCGACTGCCCAACACGCCATCGCCAAATGCCATGAATGCTCGGCTGAATTTTCAAGACGTCGTGGCGTGTTTGCAGACAGTTGGGTCGTATAGTTGCGGCGGTTGACTGATTTTAAGGCATCCAATGCCAACAGATAATCAATAAGTGGTTGCATCAAATACCTCTTAATCATGCAGGGTCTGAGTCATATTTACTTGACTAGCGCTGAAATCGTCTTAAACGCGGGGTCTTCTGAGCTACGACACAGCTCAAATAAAATCGCTTCGGTGGTGGTGACGACCGCACCGGCACGGCGCATACGACGAATCGCAATTTTACGGTCATACAGGTCTCGCGAGCCCACCGCATCGGTGATAATGATGGGCTGCATACCGTTATCGAGTAAATCTAACGCCGTCTGCATGACACAGACATGGGTTTCTGTGCCAAATAAAATCACATTGTTGCGATTTTGCTGGGCGATATGATGCCAAGAGGTTGGCGTATCACAGGCGCTAAAGGTTGTTTTTTCAAAAACTGGCGTATTTTTTTCAGATAGTAACTGCGTCAACTCTGGCAAAGTATGCCCCAGTCCTTTGGGATATTGCTCATTAACCATAATGGGAATATTGAGCGTTTGTAGACCTTGAATCAAAATCGCTGTTTTTTTGAGTAATTTTCGATGTTCGGCAATATGGGGCGCAAGTTTTTCTTGTATATCAATCAGCATGGCTTGGCAGTCATTGCGCTCGATACGATAGGGTTTTGGGATAAATTTTGTTGTCATCTTCAGCTCCTTTGATGATGGTTCAACTTGGGTGGTTATAATCATTCGTATGTCACGAATGCTATACTATACTCTATTAAAAAAATGCCATTAAAAATTCATCGCATCATCTGCGGTGTCCACCACGGTTAACTGGTAGTCCAAATGTCCTAAATAACCATAATGTCCTTTTTCACTGAGTTCCGCAACAATAGTGACATCATCACAATGCACCTGATCCATAAGCTTGGTTTGATGACTGGCTTGATTGTCAGTAGGTGTTTTATTGGACTGATACAGTGATTGGATACGCAGTAATGGGTCATTGAGCGCATAGGTAGCGCCATCGGTGACAAAGGTCAAATACTCACCGACCTTGTGCACCTTACCTTTAAAATGCTGATTGGTGACAACCCCGCTAAATGCAGGGGTATATAAACGGCGCGCTTTATATTGCTGCTTGGCATATTGCCATGCGCCATAACTGCCTAGGACAGCAGTTACGCCCGTTGCCGCTGTGGCTGTCACACCGACGCCAATGAGTTTCGCGACAACGTGACGCTTTTTAGCTTTGTTTTTTTGTTTGCGAGGCTGTGCTGAGCGCTTCGATTGTTGTGCTTGAGGGTCAGTCGCTTTGTTATTTTTTTTAACCATGAATGTCACTTTAAATGTTACTTTGAATGTTGTTTTTTGATAAAAAATGCCAGTAATCACTTCAAAAAAAATTGATTAACTTATAGTAAAATGTTTTGGCAACATTTACCGCAACTTTTTGTTAGTATTATTTTTGCCAAATTTGCTTATATTTTGCAAGCAGCTGTTCGGGCGATTCAGGGCGCTCATCGTCTTTGATGATGCAGTCAATCGGACAGACTTTATCGCAGGTTGGCTCATCATAGAACCCGATGCATTCGGTGCACAAGTCAGGATTGATGACGTAAGTTTTTTGTACTTTATTGTCGTAGCTAATGGCTTCATTTGGGCATTCAGGCTCACAAATGTCGCAATTGATACAGTCGGAAGTGATTTTTAGTGCCATGTCTTGTAGTCTGTTTTTACCTTTAGCAATTAATACCTTTAGCGATTAACGATTGACACCGCACTTAGGCGCCATACCTCATATACCATACACTGTCATCTTGCATCCACAACTCCTGCCTGACATCTGCCATCGGTTAATGCTTATAATACAAAGTGATCATACATTCGGTGAGTGAGAAAAAGTGATAGCGAACACGGTCAGGCAATAGCGGTTGAGACTGCCAGTCTCGAGATTGCCATAAGTTATGTAAAATCTCATGGCAGCTGTCGCGAGTGTGAATTGCTTTACCGTTAACAAACCGAAAATTGTCCGCTAAATTCCCGCCAAAGTCGTCTCAATGGCTTTAAAATCCCGCCTGATACCGCGACAACACTACCTAGTTAGGTAAAAATTGGTTCACTGACGCTTTTCATGATTAATGCAAATTGCAACACATCATCTTGCATCTCTTTAAACGGATTGGCGATTTGACACACCCAGCCAGAGCCTAAAGCGCCATCAATCGGCTCACCTTGTTTATTCCACATTTCTTTGAGGGGATAGCTCAAATTACCCTGTGGCGTCATGATTTCGATGGTATCACCCACCATCAATTTGTTCTTAATTACCAAGGTTAAGCGCGTTGGGGTAATGTCGCTAATCTCGGCAACAAACTGCTGATGATCGGTTTTTGATGACCCATATTCATAGTTTTGGTAATCACTATGCACGTGGCGACGTAAAAAGCCTTCGGTATAGCCGCGATTGGCGAGCCCATCGAGTGCGGTGATTAAGCCTGTATCAAATGGCTTACCAGCGGCGGCATCATCAATCGCTTGGCGGTACACTTGCGCGGTGCGCGCCACATAATAATGCGACTTGGTACGGCCTTCGATTTTAAGTGAGTGCACGCCCATTTGGGTCAGCTCAGGCACTAGCTCGACGGCACGTAAGTCTTTAGAATTCATAATATAAGTGCCATGTTCATCTTCAAACATCGCCATCAATTCGCCTGGGCGACCTTGTTCTTCAATCAGTACCACTTCATCCGATGGCTGCTGTACATAGTCATCGCCCATCACCACATCACCATTTAGATTGATAGTTTGGATGGCGTCTTCTTGCGTGGCTTGAGTAGGAACAAAAACCTCTGGGCTATTGATAGGTTGGCTGATAGGCTGTGTTGGCACGATATCGCCCGTTTCGTTTTCTTCTGCTTTATAGGTGTTGTATGACCAGCGACAGGCATTGGTACAAGTGCCTTGGTTGGCATCGCGTTTATTGATATAGCCAGAGAGCAAGCAACGACCCGAATAGGCCATACAAAGTGCCCCATGCACAAATACCTCAATTTCCATATCAGGCACTTCAGCGATGATTTGCTCGATTTCTTTGAGTGACAACTCGCGACTCAAAATCACGCGGCTGACGCCCATTTGTTTCCAAAACTTGACCGTTGCCCAGTTCACCGCGTTCGCCTGCACCGATAGGTGAATTACCTGCTCTGGAAAGGCTTCACGTACCATCATAATCATCCCAGCATCTGACATAATCAGCGCATCGGGTTTCATCTCAATCACAGGGCGGATGTCTTCGATAAAGGTTTTAAGCTTGGCATTATGCGCTTGGATATTGACCACGACATAAAACTGCTTGCCCAGTGAATGGGCGTAGGCAATCCCTTTGGCAAGATTTTCCTCATCAAAATCATTATTGCGCACCCGCAAGCTATAGCGTGCTTGTCCCGCATAGACGGCATCTGCGCCATAGGCAAACGCATATTGCATATTACGAAAAGTGCCAGCAGGGCATAAAAGTTCAGGCTTACGGGTCATAACTATCCTTACAGCGTGTCATACAATGTGAAATTGTTGATATTATAACAAATTTGATAATCACGCGGAAAAAAACTTGAGTAATTTACTCGGAAATCATGCTAAAGCGGTTATAAAATATTCAATGATAAACCCGCACAGACTGCCATGGTAAGCTCAGCGACTTGCTCATCAAATGCGCTTGACCATTCACCTTTTAATACTAAAGGCGGTTGTATCCAGCGCCAACGCAATCCTGTGACGATACTCTCTACCGCGCGTTTGCTACCTGTACCGTCGAGCCCAGCACGGATATAACACGCCACAGGCAGTCCTTGTTTTTGCTCAAGCACCGGGTAATAAATTCGCTCAAAAAAATCCTTGGTCAGCCCCGCCATATAACCAAAATTTTCGGTCGTGCCAATGATAATGGCATCCGCTTTTAACACATCTTCCACTTGGGTTTGTAAGGGTGTTTTAACAATCACAGTGACGTTATCAATATCCGCTAGCTGTGTGGCGGATTTTGCAACTTCTGCTAATCGCTGGGTATTATCTGATGGGGTATGTAATACCAATAGTAAATTTTTCATTTCACGCATATTGTATATCCTAAAATGTCATGATTACCCAATTTTGGCGAATAAAAAACCGCAAGGTGATGCGGTTTCAGTCAGCGTTTTAATCAGCAGGTAGTGATGCCAAATTTAAGGACGGTGGATTTTATCGCCCACTTCCCCCATCATACCGCGCACCGTATTTAAGATATCAGCAGGCAGTACCACGGTTTTGGCATTCGGTGATTTTGACATATCAGTCATGGCTTTGATGTACTGCTCACCTAGTAGATATAGCAGCGGAATTTCGCGCTCGCCCACCGCTTCACTAATCAAGCGAATTGATTGCTCACTGCCTCGCGCCAGCACCACTTGCGCTTCGGCATCACGCCGTGACGCCTCAAGACGTCCATCAGCTTCTGCAATCGCCGCTTGGCGCTGACCATCCGCTTTGGTCACTGTAGCACGGCGTTGACGCTCCGCAGCCGCCTGTTCTTCCATCGCCATTTGCATGGTGGTTGATGGGCTAATATCTTGAATTTCCACGGTTTTTAGGGTAATTCCCCAATCGGCAATATCATCAGAAATTGACATTTTTAGCGCGGCTTTGATTTGGTCACGCGATGATAACGCACTGTCAAAATCCATATCACCAATGATAGAACGCAGTGAGGTTTGTACCAAATTACGAATGCCTTGCTCATAATTCTCAATACCATACACGGCGCGCTCTGGATGCACGATATTGATATACGCCACCGCATTGGCGATAATCACGACGTTATCACGGGTGATTACCTCTTGCGATGGAATATCTAGCACTATGTCTTTGGTGGTTACTTTATATGCCACGTTATCGACATAAGGAATGATAAAATTCAACCCAGGCTCTAAGGTTTGATGGTATTTTCCCAAACGCTGTACAATCCATTTAAACCCTTGTGGTACGATTTTTACCCCTTTATAAAGGGTAAATAGCACAAAGGCGACCAAAAAAATACCAATACCGCTCAACGCTTCCATGACAATTCCTTTATTGATGCTTATTAATGCTTATTGTTGCTTGGTGGATTCTACAAGCAACTCATTTCCAATGACATCCACGACAATGGCTCTATCGCCAACTGCCAGCGGTGCGCTTTGGTAGCTACGACACACCCATTCATCCGCCCCAAAAATTGGCACACTAAAACGAATCTTGCCCAATTTATCTGCTTGCGGACTTTGAACAATCATGCCTGTTTCCCCGATGATAACCCCCGAACCCAATCCTGCTGTGGTACGATTTTGCATATACGGCTTGATAAATTTAAAACCAATGATAGTAAAAATCACCGACAGTATCAGCCATACCATCAGCCAAAAAAACCAGCTAAACGGTAATAGCCATGACAAAGCGGCCACCACAATCGCCGCCACACCAATCGATAAACTCACAAAACTGGTCAAGAATAGTTCAAGAATAATCAGCACTAACCCCAAAATTAGCCAGTGCCAAGGCTCAATTAGCATATCCCCACCTTGATTTTTAGTATACCAAACCCATTATGCAAGATTATGAATTTAAAAACAAATGCCGTCATTTAACCCGCTATCTTTGTCACATTATGCACTATCATCGGCTATCAACTGCTTGACCGTACAGACCGCTAACTGTGGTTAATGATTGCACAAAGATGCGTTTTTTCCTATAGTGGTCAATGACCCTTTCATCTCTAGAGTCCCAAAAAATACGATGAGCCTTGATGCCCTCAAACTGAGTAACCAGTTATGTTTTCCCATTTATTCACTGTCAAAAAGTATCACTAACCACTATCGTCCCCTGCTAAAAGCCTTGGATTTGACCTATCCACAGTACCTTGTCATGCTGGTGCTATGGGAAAAAAGTCCACAAACTGTCGGCACATTGGGCGATTTTTTAGACCTTGATACCGGCACCCTGACCCCTTTACTTAAAAGACTTGAAGCCAAAGGCTTTGTGCATCGCGAGCGTGCCACCCAAGACGAACGGGTGGTACAAATATCGCTCACTGCCAAAGGGGATGCCCTAAAACTCCAAGCCGCTACCATTCCTAGTGCTATGTTAGCTGCCATGCAGTTAGATGACGAAGCAATAGATCTGCTACAACGAGTAGCACAGAAACTCTGCTCGACTCATACAGAGGTGTGTACCTACAATCTATCACCCAAAAACCATTAAACAAATTTTTAGCCTTAAGCGCTATCTGCCTACGTCTTATCTATTATCATGCGTCTTGTTAGGGTATCGTTAGATTTAGCATTTTTAGTCATTTGTTATTAGTTTGTATGCAGCGTGTGAGAATTTGATTACCTTATCTAGGCACTGAAAATTATATTGTGTAAAATATAATTTTTTAAAACCTAAATACTGTGGCGAATGTTATAACGCTTATCGCCGATTTTTTCATTTATTCACGCAAGTTAATTATTCAAAAAAAGGTACTCTTATGAAAATTTTTTATAAAACCCCAACTGCTATCTCAACCGGTGGCCGCTCAGGTCATGTTGCACTAGAAGATGGTTCACTGGGCTTTGATTTACAAACCCCTGAGCAAAATAGCACAGGCGTCAACCCAGAAAAATTATTTGCCATGGGTTATGCCGCTTGTTTTGACAATGCGTTGACTCATGTGGCACAGCGCATGAAGCTAGAAGGCGTCAGCTCAAAAACCTCAGCAGTGGTTGGGCTTGGCATGAATACCCAAGGCGGTTATGCGCTTGACATCGATTTGTATATTGAACTTAGCGGCGTCAGCGAAGAACAAGCGAAAGACTTGGTTGAAACGACGGACAAAGTCTGCCCGTATTCTAATGCCGTGCGCGGCAATGTTGACGTACGTCTGCATACCCAAGTAGTGGCATAATCAATTTAACATAATTTCCATTGCAAGCGGCGTGCTCAAATGTCAAAGACTCATTTGGGCACATTTACCGTTTTGTTGAGCAAGTTGAAAGCCTTTCAAGCGTTCTAACAGCCAATGACAAAATTGGTAACATCGAGCTTTCTTTAGCTTTGTTTAAAGGCTCGGACAATAACTTTTATCGCTCTACTATTATCGTTATAGTTTTATCACTAGATTAGGAATATTTCATGTCACTGATTGAAAATTTACAATGGCGCCATGCCGTCAAAGCCTTTGACCCAAACCAAAGCGTGAGTCAAGAAAATATCGACAAAATCATCGAAGCCGCCCGACTGGCGCCCACCTCATCGGGATTGCAGCCCTTTAAAGTTATCGTGGTCAAAAACCAAGCCATCAAAGCGCAGCTAGTGGCCGGTGCGCTCAATCCTGACTGCATGAAAGAATGTTCTCACGTGCTTGTTTTTGCAGGTTGGCAGGATTATAGCGCCGAAAAAATTGATACCGTGTATGACATGACCACAGATGAGCGTGGCTTACCTAGAGGGCGTTTTGATAGCTATACTTCCATGCTCAAAGCAAGTGTGGCCAAAAAAAGCGCAGACGAAAACTTTGAACATATCGCTCGCCAAGCTTACATTGGCTTGGGACTTGCGTTGGCTCAAGCAGCAGAGCTTAAAGTAGACAGTTGCCCTGCCGAAGGCTTTGATCCTAAGCTGATTGACGAGGTATTAGGTTTAGAGAAATTGGGGCTAAAAAGTATCGTAATCATGTACGTGGGTGTCTCAGATCCAGCACGTGATTGGATTGCGCCTATGGCAAAAGTACGCGTAGCCACTGAAGATTTTGTTATTGAATACAATTAATTCATCAGCTAGCAAAAAAACCGCTAAGAAAAACCCTCTAAATAGCTTATTTAGAGGGTTTTTTATATCTACAATGGGCAAGTGATATTGGTTAAAGCAATTTGTACGGGGATAAGCTTTATGAAAAACGGATTTTTTTAATAATCATCTTTATTGACAGCGAACCGGTAGATTGACAATACCTACCACCGGTACGCCATTTTTGGTAAAGGGGTTAAATTTGCCGCTCTTAGCCTGCATAGACAGTTGTCTATCGACTCTGACATTGCCGGTCGATTTGGCTAAAGTGACGCTGGTTGGATTGCCTTGTTTGTCCACCGTATAGCGAATAATCGCTGTTAATGCGCCGTTTTCCAGGTCTTCACTATGACAGCTAAAACTAGGTTGCCGTCGCCAACTTGCTTGCCCTGCCGAAAAGCTCACAGGTGAATTATTTTGCGCTTGCTCGGCTTCTTTATCCTTGTCGGCTTGTTGTTGTTTTGCCTTTTCGGCTTTCGCCCTAGCTTCATCTGCTTGTCTGGCTTTGGCATCAGCTAGCGCTTTTTGACGATCTATTTCTGCTTGTTTGCGCTCACGCTCTTGTTGTTCAATTAATTGGTTGTCCAACGCTTTTTGCCGTGCAAGCGCTTGTTGGCGTTCCAATTCTTGTTGCCGTTCCAATTCTTGTTGTTGTTTTAAGTCTTGCTGTCTGGCGAGTGCTTGTTGGCGCTCAAATTGTTGTTTTTGCGCCTGTTCGGCTCGCTCATTGGCGAGGGCTAGTTGCCTTGCCATGACAATGTTTTGGTCAACCTGTGGCGGCTTGACGATAGTTTTTTCAGCTGGTTTCGACGGTTCGGGTAATGGTTTAATCGGTTGTTCTACAGGTTTCTTAGCAATCGGTTTTTCGACTGTTTTCTCAACAGGCTTGCTGATGGGTTTTTCTATCGGCTTTTCTTCTGGTTTTTCTGCTATTTTTTCTATGGGCTTTTCTGTTGGCTTTTCGACGGGCTTAGGTAGTTGTTTTATCGGTTGTTGCTCGGCTGTTACCGTCATCTCTTCAGGCTTGGTTGGCGCAGGTGGTGGCGCGATAAAGCTAATTTCTAACGGTGGCGTGACTTTGGGCGGTTTGATATCAGGCGTTGCCATATTTGCCAAGCTAATCGCTACGATACCGTGTAAGCTCAATACGCCAATCAGTGCCAACGTGCCCGACTTTTTATCGAATATGCTGCTAATATCGTTTGAGAAATGGGCTTGACTAAAGTTAGCGTGACGTTGGATAGACATAGTTATAGCGCTGTATGTTTAGGGAAACTTTTGAAATCGCTGTATTATAGTGTGAATGAGAATCGTTATCAATATCTTAAATGATATTAATTCTTATTTATAAAAATTAATGATAATTATTATCATCAATGCTATGATTTGCTATTTTAAAACTTTGACCCGGGTCAACTCATGCTAACCACCCAATCGCTTACCGTCATGCGCCAACAAAAAACCCTTTTACACAACATCAATGTCACCATTGAGAAGGGAAAAATCTATGCCTTAATTGGGCATAACGGTTCGGGCAAATCGACATTGATTAAAGCTTTGGCAGGGGAAACCACCCCCACTAGCGGACAGATTTTATTACCGGATTTTGCTGACAAATCAATCTTTGATTTACCGCCAAAAACCCTCGCCCAACAAGTCGCCTATTTACCGCAAAAATTGCCTGATGCCAGTCAATTTACCGTTGCCGAACTGGTGATGTTAGGGCGATACCCTTATCAAAAATGGCTACAAAAGCCTACGCCACAAGACCATACTAAGGTGCGTGAAGCAATGGCGCTGACCCAAGTCACGCCGTTTGCCGAGCAATCAGTGGCAACGCTATCCGGAGGGGAGCGCGCCAGGGCATGGCTTGCCATGTGTATCGCCCAAGATACGCCCTATTTGCTACTTGATGAACCACTTGCCCCGCTCGACATCGTCTATCAAGTTGAAATACTGCGTCTCATTCGTGATTTGGCACGGCAGAAAAACAAGGCGATTGTGATTATTATTCATGATATTAATCTTGCGGCACAGTTTTGTGATGAGTTTATTGCGTTAAAAAACGGCAAGCTTTGTCATGTTGGTGATATCGCCAGTACCATGCAACCGCAAGTGCTTGACCAGATTTTTGGTATCAATTTGCATTTATTAAGTCACCCAGTCACCGGTAATAAAGTGGCGGTGGTGTGATGAGAGCTTTTTGCTTGCTGATTGTTTTGTTTTTTTTGACAGCTTGCCAGCCTCAGCGGGATTTAAATCTTGAAGCGCCGCCCGCAGAGGCTCACAGCGTCAAAGTCATCACCCCTGATTGGGCGGTGGCTTCGACACTCACCGCCCTAGGCTATCCACCGATTGCCACAGGCGATACCAAAAGCTACCGTGAATGGGTGGGGACGCCCTCGCTGCCAAGCGATATCGTCGATATTGGGGAGCGATTTACCCCAAACTTTGAACGGCTTGCCCAACTCACCTCATCTTCTAACAATATCGTGATTATTGATAATGATTTTTATGCCCATCTAAGACCTGCTTACGGCAACACACCCCATAAGTCGGTGAGTTTTATGTCAAAAAACGCGATAGCGACTTGGCAGGACTATGCTGAACCGACACTTCAGCTGGGTGAAATTATTCATCAGCCGCAGCGCGCCCAGCAATTTTTAACCCAGTCAAAAAAACAGCTTGGCAAGCTTGGTGCGACATTTCGCCAAAAGTATCCCCACATCAAAAAAATTGCGGTGGTGCAGTTTGCCGATAGCAATAATTTGCGGATTTATACCAACAATAGCCTGTTTCGACCGACATTTGAGGTGATGGGGTTAAATTTGATTACCCTTGAAGATCAGATGGGTAAAGGCAATCTTTGGGGATTTAATTCGCTGGCATTGAGTGATTTGGCAAAACTTGATGATGATACCTGTTTGGTAGTGGTTGAGCCGTTTAGTCCTATGCTACGTCAAGAATTAGCCAAAAATTTGCTGTGGCAGCGGCTAGGCTATGGCGCAAGGGCTAACAATAGCCGCTGTATGGCAGTCTTACCGCCGATTTGGCTGTATGGCGGCGTGTCTTCTATGGTGGTATTTGGCGAGCGATTAAATCAGGCTCATTGGTTAGGGGGCAAGGCGCATGGGTAATAAAACTAGGCTACAACATAACCAGCGAGATAATCAGCGAATTATCAAGCCCTTGAATGCCCCTGCCCTTTGGCTTTTTAGTGGCTTATTGTCGCTGGTTTTAATGACCACGGCTTTAGTCCTTAAAACCACTTGGCATGATGCCTTGGGGTTATTATTTGCCCGTTCACAGTCGCT
>ERZ1023324.27-NODE-27-length-78150-cov-4.498867_pt1 | contig 78150 bp, 69 predicted proteins | sample MGYA00520886_ERZ1023324 | MGnify/ENA primary metagenome ERZ1023324 (study PRJEB32759, sample SAMN07749864) | skin metagenome | biome: transportation; feature: city; material: polyester macromolecule | host: Homo sapiens | place: Hong Kong:KT line | collected...
TACTACGAAGACATCAAGCTGGTCGCACCAATGCGCTCTGAAAATGGCTATCGGGATTACTCAGAGACAGATGTCCAGCGTTTGGCGTTCATACAACGATCGCGAGGTCTCGGCTTCACCATTGATCAATGTCGTGAGCTCTTATCACTTTATGATGATCGCAATCGGGCAAGCGCAGATGTCAAAGCGATCGCGCGCCTGAAGATCGACGAGATTGATGCCAAGATCAACGAACTCAAATCCTTGAAGAAAACCCTGAAGTCCCTGGTGGCGAGTTGCCAGGGTGATGATCGTCCGGACTGTCCGATCATTGATGATCTGGCGGGAGCGATTTCGAGCGGTTAAACGGTATCTGATGGCAATCGCTGCGAGGCGGCAGTCTTTGGTGGGTATATTGTCAATTCCACCGGCGATACACCGCCCTTTAGTGCTCGGGCAAAGTTTGGAAGTGGAAGGCTCTTCGATGAATATCAGAAAGACTGTAAGCATTTCCGTTGCCATGCTGGCCTTAAGTGTTGCACTGGCATTTGCGCATGGGGGAGCGACTGGAATTGTAAAAGAGCGGATGGATGCTATGGAGGAAATCAGCGCCAGCATGAAACAAATTGGGCAGATGCTCCGAGGCCAGAAGCCCTTTGATGCGTTGGAAATCGGTGCTGCTGCGGGGATAATTGCGGGGCACAGCGGTGACAATCTGACACGGCAATTCCCGCCAGAAAGTCTGATGCCGCCAACGGAAGCGAGCCCAATCATTTGGGAGAAATGGGAACAGTTCTCAGGCATCGCAAATGATATGGAAACTGCGGCTATGAGCGTCACGGATGCAGTTCAAAGTGGTGCGGACCGTGACCAGATAGCGACCGCGTTTGGTCGTCTCGCCCAAACCTGCAAGACTTGCCACGAGACGTTTCGGGTCAAGAAGTAACGCAACAGTTTTCGGTCGACGCATCATCCAGCCACTTGCGCCCATTCGTGGCATGTTTTACGTGACGAGAAGTAACGGCCTCTGCGTATGTGTCGTGCACCTATTCGGCCCGAGAAAACTCCAGAAGGAAATGGCGATATGACAATCCGCTACCACAAAGGTGACTTGCCGGACTTGAGTGCCTATGAGACGGCATCCGCCGTGGCAGTAGATTCAGAAACGCTCGGATTGAACCCCCACCGGGACCGTTTGTGTGTTGTGCAGCTCTCACCTGGCGACGGGTCTGCAGATGTGGTGCAGATCGCTCGCGGGCAAACGGAAGCGCCCAATTTAGCCACATTGTTCACCGATCCATCCAAACCGAAGATTTTCCACTTCGCGCGGTTTGACGTGGCTGTTCTTCGTCACTATTTGGGGATTCATGTAACCCCGGTCTGGTGCACCAAAATCGCTTCGAAACTGGTGCGCACTTACACTGACCGCCATGGATTGAAAGATATTACCCGCGAACTTTTAGGGGTTGAGTTGTCGAAGCAGCAGCAGAGCTCAGACTGGGCGGCTGAAATACTATCGGATGCGCAATTGGCCTATGCAGCATCAGACGTATTGCATCTGCATGATCTGAAGGCAAAACTTGAGATGATGCTTGAGCGCGAGGAGCGGACGAATATTGCAGATGCCTGCTTTGACTTCTTGCCGGTTCGTGCGGAACTCGATCTAAAGGGCTGGGAAGAAAACGACATTTTTGCTCATTCCTGAGGAGCCTTCGCCGCCGGAAAGCTGCGTTACTGAGTTCGGGAGTGCTGGAGTTGCCTTTGAGCGCAGTGAACCAACAGTTCGGCGGGCTAAGACCACGCGACATGGAGAGCCGGGTCCAGAGATCCGCACGGCGGCACAGCACACTGGTGCGCGTTCTGCGCTTTCTGTTTCCCGCAATAGGGCTGCTCATCTTGGCCGGCATGATCGGCGCTGTGGTGTTGTTCAATGTTCTCGGGTCTTTCGGCGCGGCCAATCTCGTTTTGACCAGCGACGGGATCGTGATGGATCACCCGAAACTGTCAGGCAATGATGGCGAACGCTCCTATCAGGTAACGGCACGCAAGGCGATCCAGCGCCTTGCCGATCCGAGGATCATTGATCTGGAGGAAATTCGCGCCGATATCGTGCTTGCACCGGACGAGGGCGCGCGGATAATTTCCCTTAAAGGCATATATAATAACGCTGCGGAAACCCTGCGCCTTTATGAGGGGGTGCAGCTGAACTGGAGTGAAGGGTATACAGTGGATGTTGAGACGGTCGACGTTGACCTGAAAACAGGTGCGATATCGTCCGACGATCCTATTACCATTGGGTCCGGTGAGGCTCAGTTGACCGCCGGAAAAATCGATTACGACAAAGACAAGCAAATCGTTTGGTTTAAAGAGGGCGTCAAGCTGATCCTTTACCCGGCGACCGAGGACGAAAACCAATGATGAAACCGGTCTTTAAATGCGGCTTGGTTGCTTATTCAGTATTGATGCTGGCAATTGCGCCTCTGTCCGCGCAGACTTTTTCGGATTCTTTCGCCGGATTTGGGTCAAGCGACGGTCAACCGATCGAGATCGAGTCAAATGAACTCAAGGTCGAAGACCAGACCAAAGTCGCGACGTTCATCGGCGATGTCGTGGTGATCCAGGGAGACACACGTCTTGAAACATCGCAGCTGAAGGTTTTCTACGACGGCGATGGTCAGAATTCTGAGGGCGCGGACGCAAGCAATGGCGCTGTTCCAGCTCAACAGGAGATTTCGCGGCTTGAGGCAAGTGGCGGTGTTCATATCTCCTCCAAGGACCAGACCGCGACCGGCGATGCTGCAAACTTCGATATGAAAACCGAAGTCATGGTCATGACGGGGAAAGAAGTTGTCCTCAAGCAAGGCGGTAATGTCGTAGTTGGCAATCGTTTGACGGTAAACCTGAAGACCGGTCAGGCCAATTTGAACGCCCCCGCCGACGATGGGCGTGTAAGGGTTCGCATCCTTCCCAATTCAGCGCCCAGCACACAGCAGTAGTGCCGGACAGTCATCGGTAATGTATTTCGTATCTAATGACTTCAACAGCGCCCCATTGTGGTGCGAACGGATAGAACATCAGTGAACCGGCCTCCTATGGACAATTACGATTTCGAACATGGCCTTACTGGTGCCGCGGCACCAGCTGAAGATCTGTCCAACGCACTCGTGGTTGATGGGATTGGCAAAACCTATGGCCGCCGTCAGGTGGTGAAGCATGTTGGCTTGATGGTTCGGCCGGGGGAGGCCGTTGGTCTGCTCGGCCCGAATGGTGCTGGCAAGACAACGACCTTTTATATGATCACCGGCTTGATCCGGCCGGACCAGGGCAAGATTTACCTCGAAGGATTCGACATTACCCGCATGCCGATGTACCGCCGGGCTCGGCTGGGGATTGGGTATCTGCCTCAGGAAGCATCCATCTTTCGCGGATTGACCGTGGAAGAAAACATACGTGCGGTCCTTGAGGTGATCGAGCCGAACCGGAAACAGCGCAAGGAAGACCTGGATTCCCTTCTGGCGGAATTCGGTCTGACTCACCTACGCAAATCTCCAAGTATCGCGCTGTCTGGCGGTGAGCGCCGCCGTGTGGAAATTGCCCGCGCTCTGGCAAGCCGTCCATCATTTATGTTGCTCGATGAACCGTTTGCGGGGATCGATCCAATTGCTGTCGGTGACATTCAGCAGCTGGTCCGCCATCTCACAAAGCGCGGTATTGGCGTGTTGATTACGGATCACAATGTCCGGGAGACGCTCGGACTGATCGACCGGGCCTATATTATTGCTGCCGGAGAGGTTCTGACCGAAGGGCTTCCGCGGGACATTGTGTCAAACCCAGATGTCCGCCGACTTTATCTTGGTGAGCAGTTTACCCTTTGATGACAAGGCACGTGCAAGTTTGTATCTTGTGATCATAAGCAAGAAGCAGACCAACCGAACCTGACGAGCGCCCGGGACATCAATGGCAATATCAACCAAATTGGAGTTGCGACAGAGCACGTCGCTTGTCATGACGCCGCAGTTGATGCAGGCGATCAAGCTGCTGCAGATGTCCAATCTTGATCTGGTTGCCTATGTCGAGGCTGAGCTGGAACGCAATCCGCTTTTGGAAAAAGGGGAGGCCGATACAGGTGACAGCTCTCCCAGCGACGCCAATACCCAGTCCGAAGCACCCGGTGATGCCCGCTCGGAACGGCCAGAGACGCCTGCGGGCGGCGATAGCGAGCCTGGCAGCGATGACTGGATGCAGAGCGATTTGGAAACCGGCGCAGAGGCAATTGCCTCGCGGATGGATACAGATCTGAGCAACGTGTTTCCGGATGAGCCTGGAGTGCCCGCCTCTCCGGACCCGGCTCAGCTGAAGGGTGGCGACAGCTACAAGAATGCGGGGTCGAGCGCGGCCTCCGAAGACTACAATCTTGAAGCTTTTGTCGCCGAAGAGGGGTCTCTAACCACCTCTTTAGAGGAGCAGATGAACCTCTCAATATCCGATGAGGTGGACAAGTTGATTGCCGGTCACCTGATCAACTCACTGGATGAAAACGGATACCTATATCTCGATTTGGTTGAAGCCGCCGAGCAACTCGGTGTTGAGCCGGAACGGGTTGAGAGTGTTCTGAGTATCCTGCAAACGTTCGAGCCGGCCGGCGTCTTTGCCCGAAACTTGGCTGAGTGTCTCAAGCTCCAGTTGATCGAGAAGAACCGGTATGACCCGGCGATGGAAGCGTTGATCGCCAATATCGAGTTGCTTGCCAAGCGGGAACTTGCGGCGCTTAAAAAAATCTGTGGTGTCGACGAAGAAGACCTCAAGGATATGATCCACGAGATCAGAGCCCTGGATCCAAAACCCGGCTCTGTATTTGGCGGCGCTTTGGTCCAGCCAATGGCACCGGATGTTTTCGTGCGCCCGGCCAACGACGGCACTTGGGCGGTCGAACTGAACTCCGATACGCTTCCAAAGGTTCTTGTCAATCAGACATATTTTGCGCGTGTCGTGAAAACAGCCCGCAATGAGACCGAGAAAGAATATCTGACGGAGTCGTTGCAAACCGCAAACTGGCTCGCGAAAAGCCTGGACCAGCGTGCCAAGACAATTTTAAAGGTCGCCACCGAGATCGTGCGTCAACAGGATGGTTTCCTGACTTACGGAATTGCGCACCTCCGCCCACTCAATTTGAAAACGATTGCTGAAGCGATCGAAATGCACGAGTCGACGGTCAGCCGGGTGACGTCCAACAAATACATGGCGACACCGCGTGGCATTTTTGAACTTAAGTACTTTTTCTCCTCGGCAATCTCCGCGACCGTCGGCGGTGATGCGCATTCCGCCGAATCTGTGCGCCACAAGATTAAGCAGATGATCGACGCTGAAGATCCAAAGGCGATTCTTTCCGATGACACCATCGTGAAAGTCCTCAAAGATGAGGGCGTTGATATTGCGCGTCGCACAGTCGCAAAATACCGCGAGGCCATGAAAATCGGCTCTTCCGTCCAACGGCGGCGGGAAAAAAACGCAAAGATGTAAACGCCTTGGAGTTCAGCCGAACTCTTTCTGGTTTTGTTGGCGTGTACTGTAAGAAACGTCGGTTTCTTTAGCGTTTTTCGCAATATTACCCCATTTTCTTAATTGGTTTTATCGGATTCTTTCCCATTTCATGAGACGATTGACTCTCATGCAGACGCCGATTATAGGACCGCCCTTGTGACTATGAGGGGGATGGCACTTTAGAGCTGACTGGTCCATTGTGTAGGTGTGAAACGTTTCTCGTTTCCGCACCGGCGGTTCCGCCGGTGACCTGTCGGTCAATAGAAAAAGAAGAGGTCCCCATGGCTTTGCGGATTTCGGGTAAAAATGTTGATGTTGGTGACGCAATGCGTGTCCATATCACAGACCGAATCGAAGACGCCCTTTCGAAATACTTCACGGGCGGTTTCACTGGCCACGTCACGCTGAGCAGGGAGGGCACGGGTTTTAAATCCGAGTGCACCGTGCATCTGGACACTGGAATTGTGCTGCAAGTGTCAGCTCAGGATCAGGATCCTAGAAACAGCTTTGATCAAGCTGCTGACAAGATCGAAAAACGATTACGCCGTTACAAGCGTAAACTGAAGGATCATCACAGTCACAACGGCAACGGCCGCGAGGCGTTCGAAGCAGCGTCCTACGTGTTGGCCTCGCCGGAAGAAGACGAGGAAGTCCCGGCAGATTTCAATCCGCTGGTCATTGCAGAGACATCTGCAAAAGTGAAAACGATGACCGTAGGCATGGCTGTTATGGAGCTTGATCTGACGGAAGCCCCGGTTGTTATGTTCAAAAATGCGGCAAATGGTGGTGTCAACGTTGTCTACCGCAGGGCGGATGGCAATATAGGGTGGATAGACCCTGCACTGGTGGCAAACGCCGCCGCAGAATAACACTGATGCGCTAGGGTCCGGCTTCCTTGTAAGCGGGAAGCCGGCGCCCAAACGGATAGGCGAAGGAATGGATCTTAGTGATCTTCTGAGCAAAGACGCGGTTATCTCCAGGCTGAAAGCCAAGAGCAAAAAGCAGGCGATCCAGGAGTTGGCAGCCAAGGCGGCTGAACTGACCGGTCTTTCTGAGCGGGAAGTCTTTGATACGTTGCTGCAGCGTGAGCGGCTTGGTTCCACCGGCGTCGGGCAAGGTATCGCAATTCCGCACGGCAAGCTTATCCGTCTCGACCGACTTGTCGGGGTATTCGCGCGTCTGGAGAAACCGGTCGATTTTGATTCACTCGACGAAGAGCCGGTGGATCTTGTGTTCCTACTTCTGGCGCCTGAAGGGGCCGGAGCTGACCATTTAAAGGCCCTTGCCCGCATTGCGCGGCAATTGCGCGATGCGACGGTCACTGAGGGGATCCGGTCTGCCGCTGAAGCTGAAGACATTTACGAACTTCTCACCCAGCCAATAGCATCGTCCAACGCTGCCTGATCCGCCAGGGGGCGTTGCCACACTGAGATTACTGAAACCTCAGAGTGGCCCTTTTTGCCTGATCAGCGCGCTTCGACGGGTTCAGGTTCGGCGGCAGCTGTCGGCAAGTCCTGCGGCTGAAACTCGGCCCCTCTGCCTTTTTGCAAAGCCGGCAGTTGAAGCTGCAGCAACTCGGCAGGAGGCGCAGTCTCCTCGGGGATCCGCCAGAGTGTAGACCGGATTGCCAAGGTACCCAGCGTTTTCGTCGAGGTCATAACGGCCAGTATCGTGGCAAGCAGTGGTCCCACCGCGACAGGGATGACCGGCCAAACCAGATCAATGGGTTGCTGAACGATCCAGGCAAGGCCAGCTGCACCGAAAATGGTTTGCGGCCAGAGTTTGGAAGCGACTAGCAAAACCGGCAAGCGAGCAACACCACGCGCTTGCGCACCCCAACCAATAGACTTTCCGAAAACAAGACCAACCATGAAGACGGTGTGAGCAACCGCCATGATTGGCGCAAGCATGGCCGCGTAGACGATCTCAGCTATCACGCTGAGCAGTATTCGGATGGGGCCGCCAAACGCTTTTCGAAGATCCGTGCGTGCAATGATATCCGCGACAGTTGCCAGCTTCGGTGCAAAAACCATTGTCAGCACGGAGAAAAACAAAACAGCGCCGGTATCCGCCCGATAAGGAGCGTAATCCGTGGTCATTCCAAGGGTTGCAGCCCCCACCATAAATCCGATCCAGGCAGGTGACCCGAGAAACATCAGGATGGCGAGCACCAACTGGGCCCGGCTAACGGGTTTAAGGCCCTTGAGACCGAGCAGTTTACGGTACTGCAAATTGCCCTGGCACCAGCGAAGATCGCGGCGGATGAACTCTAAGAGATGTGGCGGATTGGCCTCATAACTCCCGCTTTCTTGCGGCAGGACACGAACTTCATATCCGGCGCGGCGCATCAAAACAGCTTCGACTTGGTCATGCGACAAAACCGGACCGCTCAACGGGCCTGTTCCAGGTAGAACTGGCAGCTTGCAGTGCTCTTTGAACGGCTTCAGCCGCAAGATGGCATTGTGCCCCCAATAAGGCCCACAATCCCCCTGCCACCATGCACTGCCGATCGTGTAGGAGCGCATTCCAAGACGCATCCCAAATTGGAAAATCCGTGCAAAGGCGCTGTCTGTCGGCAGCCCAACCACGAGGCTTTGAAGGATACCGATCTGCGGATTGACTTCCATGCGCCGTACCAGATCGATGATCGCTGAGGCGGACATGTAACTGTCCGCATCCAGGACGATCGCAAACTCATGACGACCTCCCCAACGTTCGCAAAAATCTTCGATATTGCCAGCTTTGAACGCGGTGTTTTCAGCCCGGCGCCGATAAACGACATCCATTTGCCCAGAAAACCGGGCAGATAGCCGTGCCGACATTTGCTGTTCTTGCTGCGCTGTTTCGTCCCGAGACGTATCGCTCAAAACATAGAGCGTAAAGTTATGGCCGGAGCCTGCGCGGATCAGATTGCTGGCCATCGCGGTGAGATTGGTCTCCAGCGCGTCGACGTCCTCATCCTTGATACAGGAGAGGAGTGCTGTAGAGCTGGTGATTGATTGAGACGCATCTCCTGGGGCAATCGGGCATACGGCTGCGACAGGATCCTTGGAAAGCCGCATGACCAAAAGACCGATCACAGCGTTCCAAAAACCGATAATGGTCCATGGAAGTGTGACCATGAAACAGCCAAGGATGAAGAAGTCCAAAGGCGTGTGATCGCCAGGAGATAATGTCACGAACATTAATGCCGACAAGGCAACGAAACTTGCCGCCAACAGGAAGGCGAACAGAATCCGGCGACCGGTCATCGACGTTTTGGACAATGCCGGGTTAGGTTTATCAATGACTTGCAACATTTTTCGGACTTCCAATCCTTGCAAACATGGCATGAATGGGCGTAGCGATAAGTGGATGTGGTGGCAAAAGCGTGTCACGGTTCGGAGAAACTGCAGAATGCCAACTCCCGCAAAAGAAGCCGATCTCCATGAAGCTCATGCCGTTTGGTATGTCGGCGGCGGTGGGTGTGCGGTTAGGCCGGCTGCGCTCTCGAAGCCGCGGCCGGGAGAGGTACTGATCAAAGCCTTGAACAGTGCGATCAGCCGGGGAACCGAAGGGCTTGTGCTCCGCGGTGCGGTTCCGGAAACAGAATGGCATCGCATGCGTGCGCCTTTTCAGGAGGGACAATTTCCCTTCCCGGTGAAATACGGCTACGCCAGCGTTGGAACCGTTGTTGACGGAGACGCTGAACTTGCAGGTAAGCTCGTGTTTTCGCTCTTTCCGCATCAAGATCTCTACACTCTCCCGTCGGATGCCTGTGTCCCTGTGCCTGCTTCCATTCCGGCCGAGCGGGCGACGCTTGCGGCCAATTTAGAAACCGCTCTCAATGCTTTATGGGATGGAAAACCATCACCTGGGGATCACATCTGCGTGGTTGGCGGCGGTGTCGTTGGACTTCTGACAGCTTACGTGTGCAACCGTATCCCCGGATCAACCGTGACTTTGGTGGATATCAATCCGACCCGTGCTGAGATCGCATCCGGCCTTGGTTTTCGTTTCAGCCTTCCAGGGGATGCGCCGCGAGACCAGGACCTCGTGTTCCACACAAGTGCGAGCGCCGCCGGGCTGACAACGGCGCTTTCCAGCACCGGTGACGGCGCCTCGGTTATTGAAATGAGCTGGTACGGCGATCAGACCGTCGGGGTGCCGCTCGGAACTGATTTTCATAGCCGCCGGATCAAATTGATCTCAAGCCAAGTGGGCACAATTCCGGCCGAACGGCAGGTGCGCTGGACTTACCGGCGGCGAATGGAATTGGCGCTATCCCTACTGGATGATCCACGTCTGGATCTTCTGATCAGCCACAAAATCCCATTTGAAGACGCGGCAGTGCGCATTCCCGAAATATTGAACAAGGCATCAGATGTCTTGGCTGCGGTCATCGTTTATGACCAGGCCGACGAGGCGTGATGCCAGCTTGGCAGAAAACTCAGGAACTTAGGAATATAATATGTTTGCTGTAGAAGTTCGCGATCACGTGATGATTGCCCACTCCTTCAAAGGAGAACTATTTGGTCCGGCACAGGCGCTGCACGGAGCGACATTTGTAATAGACGCGGCCTTTTTGTCAGAAGAACTCGATGAAAACGGTGTTGTGATCGATATCGGCCGGGCGCATGAAGCGCTCAAGGAAGTGCTGGCGCCGCTCAACTACAAGAACCTTGATGAGGTGCCCGAGTTTGCCGGGATCAATACGACCACGGAATTCCTGACCAAACACATCCATGATCACCTGGCCGAGGCAGCGCGGCAGGACCGGCTTGGCCGCAAGGGCGGCGAGCTTGCGTCCATCCGGGTGACGATCTCCGAGTCCCATGTTGCTCGTGCGTGGTACGAGGCAAGGATCTGACATGCCGGACAAACGGCTTGTGTTTGCCTATCCGGGTGATCTTCAAACGCTCACGGGCGGATACGGGTATGACCGGCGCGTGATTGCCGGTCTTGCTGCCAACGGCTGGGATGTAAGGCCGCTGTCGCTTGGACCGGGGTTTCCCTTTCCATCAGGAAAGACTCTACAGGCCGTTGACGCATCTCTTTCTGCTCTCCCGGACGATACTGTGGTCATTATCGATGGCTTGGCCTACGGCGTTATGGATCAGGCCGCCGAAAAGCACGGCAAGAGACTGAGGCTGATCGCCCTGGTTCACCACCCGCTCTGCCGGGAAAATGGCTTGCCCAGCGACGTTGCCGCGCGGCTGCAAGCCAGCGAATGCGCGGCTCTCAGTCATGCCCGCCACGTGATCGTGACAAGTTCGGCGACGGCCGTTCAAATCGAGGACCTGTTCGGGATTTCAATGGATGCGATCTGCATTGCTCTTCCGGGCACGGAGCTTCCCTCGCAGAGGCGCAAAGCGTCAGAAGGCCCGTTACGGCTCCTTTCCATTGGAACCGTTACACAGAGGAAAGGCTACGATCTTCTTTTTGGGGCGCTAAGCCAATTGAAAGAGACGGATTGGCATCTGGATGTCGTTGGCGGCCTGGAGGCGGATCCGGGCTGTGTTGCGGCCCTAAAGGAACAGATCAAAAGTCTGGAGCTGACCGGCCGCGTCACATTCCATGGGACGGTGCCGCAGGAAAAGCTGAGCGATTATTATTGCTCGGCGGACGTTTTCGTTCTGGCGAGCCGCTATGAGGGGTACGGCATGGCCTATGCGGAAGCGCTGGCGCATGGTTTGCCGGTGATCGGCAGCGGTGCTGGAGCGGTTAAGGACACCCTCTCAGTCGGGGGGGCGATCTATTGCGGCGTGGAAGATGTGCAGGCTTTAACCGCTGCCCTTACCACTATTATGTCTGATGCCGAGGCTCGGCAAAGCCTTGCCACAGAGGCCCGGCAGGCCGCCCATTCCTTGCCAAGCTGGGAGGACGCGGTGAGGGTGTTCGAGACAGTGATGGAGAAGGTGGCGCAGTGAGCGGATTTTCAGCAACTTGGTTGGCCTTGCGCGAACCTCTGGACCTTGCGGCCCGTAACAATGACGTCGAAGCTGCGTTTTTCGGAGCCTTGCCGGCTGACCCCCCAAAAATCCTGGACCTTGCAAGCGGTGCAGGTTCGACCGTTGCTGCTCTGGCAGGTGTAAAACCGGGCATTCATTGGATTTTGTCCGACTACGATTCCGACCTTCTGTCGGTGGCGGCTAGCCGTGACTACGCGACAAAACCTGGGTCGCTTCAAACTCGGGAAATCGATCTATCAGCAAACCTTAAGGAACTCCCGTTTGACGCGGTCGATGCGATCACGACATCTGCATTCCTCGATCTCGTTTCGGAGACATTTCTGACGCAACTTGTCGAAGCAATCGTCTCATCCAGAAGGCCGTTTCTTGCCAGCCTGACTTATGATGGCCGGACTGGTTTCATCCCTGCTGAACCGTTGGATCAGGATCTCTGTGATGAGATGAACCGTGACCAGCAGACCGACAAGGGGTTTGGTCCGGCGCTGGGCCCCAGGGCTGCCGAACGGGCAATAGCCCTCTTTCAGGCTAAGGGATACAGGATTGTCAGCGGTGAATCCGATTGGGTCATTTGCCCGCAGCATGAGGATTTTCTGGCGGAATTCCTGCCCGGTTGGATTGGCGCTGGCATCAAGCAGGGCGTTGAGAAATCCAGGGCTGATGATTGGCTGGAAAGCCGCCGCTCGCAGATCGCGGACAGCGCGTTCACTATGACAGTTGGCCATCTGGATTTTGTCGCGCTGCCCGCCTGAGACCGTCTCTCAAACCTAGTTTGTAGCTCCACCGCAGACTGCGGGGGACCCATCTGACGCAGTCAAATACGGCTTTAGAACCGTCATCTGCGGAGTGTCGATGCTCCCTCGTGGCTGGAGGGACAAGGCGTAGTCTCCCCACCAGTCACCGGCGGCCCAGGCTGTCCAGCCGATCCAGACGTCGCTCTCGTCGTTGATGTACGCGGCCACTTTTGCAAGGCCATCCAGGCAATCGGGTGACCCGGTCCCGCCGAACTCGCCGAGATGCGCCTGAAATCCGAGTTGCCGCATCCATCTCGTCACCGCTTCAAGGGCCTTGAGGGCATCTTTGGTTCGCGGACAGGTCGCGTTCCTGCCGGAAAAATCCGTGTCCAGATACTGATGAATGTCGAAGGCGAAGTTGTTGGCGGGGTCTGCGATGCCCTTGAAGACGTCAGCATTGGATCCACCGGGCATATCATCGAACCAATGAGAGGCCCCAGTCCAAATGGTGCCGGGAACAAGGACGAGGTTGTCTGCACCAACGCCCCGGATCGCAAGGATTGTGGCTTGGGCGGCCTTGAACCACGTGGTTGCGATGACACCCTCCGGCTCATTCATCAAGAGATAGACGACACGCGGGTCACCGGAAAATTCTGAGCCAAGTTTGCGCCAAAAGTCTGCGAAGGCCTCCACCGTCACTGGTTCCTGACCGATTTTCACATCGCGGTATTCAGCAAAATTGTGCGGATCCAAAATGATTGTTAGGTCGTGTTGTTTGGCGTTGGCCACCGTCTTCTTGAGGCGGGCGAGCTCGGCGTGATCCAGTGCCGCATGTAGCTCCGGCTGGAGACGTTCCCAGCGGAACGGAAGACGGATTACGGTCATTTTTCGGGAGACCGCCCACGCTAGTGTTGCATCTGAAGGATAGATGTAGCTTTGCCCATAGGGCCCTTCATAGCCGCCAAACTCGGCACCGGCGATATTGACACCGCGCAGGCAGGTCCGTTCCTGAGCGCTTGATGCTGTGATAGTGCCGGTCAATATCAAAACTAGGATCGAGGCAGTGGCCAGGGCGGCATTGAGCGTGTTCATCAAACATCTGCCGATCGCGTGATCTAATGTTAGGCTATTGATGCGCAACTAAAGCGCGATAATTGGTTCGCCTGCAAGAAAAACCTGTTGTTTGCGGCTTGCTGGTTCTCCTGGAAATCTCGGCCGCGGGATCACGTGTTTAGAAACCTGTCGGTCCAGTCGAGCACGTCGTTGACCGTAGCTGCAGTATCCGTTGACGGCAGTTCGGGCCGGTCCACTATTATGACCGGGAGCTGCATCTGCCGCGCGGCCTCGATTTTTGCATAGGCTCGCGTTCCGCCGCTGTTCTTGGTCACCACGTGGGTAATGCCTTTTTCTTGGAACAGCTCGACTTCTTGTTCAGCCGATTGGGGCGGACGCGAGAGCATGAGCGACCAGTGGCTTGGCAACGGAATGGGAGGTGGTTCGATCATCCGGGCGGTGCCGATGATATCGCCGCGCCGGTAAAACGTTGCGATTTCCTTGCGCCCGGCGGCCAGAAAAGCGTGGGCCCCATCGGGTATCGCATCGGCGGCGTCATCCATGGAGGCAACCGGATGCCAAAGATCATTCGGCGCCTGCTGCCAGGCAGGTCGCTCGAGCCGGAGGATCGCAACGCCCTCACGCTCCGCCGCATGGAAGGCGTTCCGGCTCATTTGAGCTGCGAACGGATGTGTTGCATCGATGATGAGCGAAACCTTCTCTGTCTGAAGGTATTGGCAAAGCCCCTCAACGCCGCCAAACCCGCCAATGCGCGTCGGAACACCAAGATCCGGCAGGTCTTTCACGGCGCCCGCGAAGGACGCTGTTAGGCGAACTGTTGGAAACCTTTCCAAGAGTTTATTTGCTAGCACGCGGGCCTCAAAGGTCCCGGCCAGCAGCAGGATGTGCGGTTGATCAGCCGTCAAATCCGCATTCCCCGATGATGTGCCCTTGCCGGTCGACGACAAGAACTTCCACGTCGACAGGCGCATCCCGCAGAACTGTTCGAACTGCTGTTTTTGCACGCTTTGCAAGAGGCGCGCTCAGATTGATCCCCTCTGCCGCCGCCATATCGAGTACTTCCTTCGCCGTATTCGATGTTCCAGCATGGGCGATGAGGCTGGTTGGGGCGTCGGCCTCACGAAGCAAGTCCTGAAGGAACTCAAAACTGACCGAGCTCCGGGCCGAGTGCAGGTCGAGCGCGCCTTGGGCAAGCTTGGTGAACTTGGCAAAGCCCCCGGCCATGGTGATTTTCGGGATCGGGTGACTGCGCAGGTATTTCAGGAGCCCGCCGGCAAAATCGCCCATGTCGAGATAGGCGCTGTCGTCGAGGTCATGACGGGATTGTACGGCTTTTTCCGACATAGAGCCTGTTGCGCCCACGACATGCTCAAGCCCGGTTGCACGCGCGACATCGATCCCGCGATGGATGGATGCGATCCACGCTGCGCAGGAGAACGGGCGCACGATCCCGGTTGTTCCGAGGACCGACAATCCGCCAACGATGCCAAGGCGCGGGTTCATGGTTTTCAAAGCCAATTCCTCGCCGCCGGCAATCGAGATTTCGATCTCGACATCGCCTGTGCCGCCGCAAAGGCGGGTCACTTCCTCAATGGCTGTTTGCAACATCTGACGGGGCACCGGATTGATTGCTGGTTCACCCGGCGGGATCGGTAAGCCGGGTCGCGTAACGGTGCCAACCCCGGCCCCTGCCTTAAACCGGACACCGCTTCCATCCGGCAAAATCCTGACAGTTGACGTGATTTCGGCGCCATGGGTCACATCCGGATCATCGCCCGCATCTTTCGTAATCGTGGCTAAGCTGCATCCGTCAGCCAATGCGTGGCGGGTCAGAACGAAGTCCGTGGTTCTGCCTTGCGGTAAGGTTATCTCGACCGGATCCGGAAACGTACCCGTGAGCAAAGCCTGGTAGGCAGCCTTCGCCGCCGCCGTGGCACATGCCCCCGTCGTCCAGCCGCGCCGCAATTCTTTGCCATCAGGTCTGACCATGCAATGTCTATAACCGAGTTTTTCGAATATGCGCAGTTCCGGAGATGAAATGTCGCATTCGGAGAGCTTTATACCGGCGAAGGACTTGGCGCTTTTCTATCCCCGCTGTAAACAAGATTCATGCAGTCTGAACAACACCTGACACTACCTGCACAGTCTCTGCCGGAATTCGAAGCCGGATGGGTCTGGCTGGCCGGAGCGGGGCCTGGGGATCCTGGCCTTTTGACGCTGCACGCCGTCAATGGGTTGCGGCAGGCGGATGTGGTTGTTTATGACGCGCTTGTGGATCAGAGCATCCTGAGCTGGGCAAGGCCTGGAGCTGTGCTCGATTATGCGGGCAAACGCGGTGGCAAGCCGAGCCCAAAACAGCGGGACATCACCCTCAAACTCATCGATTATGCGCGGGCCGGCAAACGTGTCTTGCGCCTTAAAGGCGGCGATCCTTTTGTGTTTGGGCGGGGCGGGGAAGAAGCGCTTGGACTGGTCGAGGCCGGGGTTCATTTCCGGATCATACCGGGCATTACTGCCGGAATTGGCGGGCTGGCCTATGCCGGTATCCCGGCGACCCACCGGGATTGCAACCAGGCTGTGACGTTTCTTACCGGACACGATCAGACCGGCCTAACGCCGGATGCGATCAACTGGGACGGTATTGCGCAAGGCTCTCCAGTCATCGTGATGTACATGGCAATGAAACATCTTGAGACAATTGCCAGCAAACTGATTGCCGGTGGACGCTCGGTGGATGAGCCTGTGGGAATCGTGTGCAACGGGTCCTTGGCCGGGCAAGAAGTCTTGGAAACGACGCTCGGAAACTGCGCAAAAGAAACAAAGCGCGCTGGTCTCAGCCCGCCCGCAATTGTCTGTGTCGGCGAGGTCGTCCGTTTGCGCGCTGGGCTCGACTGGCTGGGCGCCCTGTCTGGGAAGGTTCTGACACCCGATCCACTCGGGCTGCGCGAGGCGACCCGACAGGCCGATGCAGGTTAGTTCAGACGGACCTAAGGGACTTTTGATCGCAGCGCCATCCTCAGGCGCTGGAAAGACGACTGTGACATTGGCCCTGCTGCGGGCTTTCAAGAACGCGGGCCTTTCCGTTGTTTCGGCAAAGTCCGGACCCGATTACATCGATCCCAAGTTCCATGAAGCTGCAAGTGGTTCGCCCTGCATTAACCTTGATGCCTGGGCGATGGACAGAGGAACAATAGGAACGCTGGCCGATTCCCACGCTGCTGGACACGATCTTCTTATCGCCGAAGGGGCCATGGGCCTGTTTGATGGCGCTGCAAATGGGCAAGGGTCTGCCGCAGATTTGGCAAGCTCGCTCCAACTCCCGGTGGTGTTGGTTGTCGATTGTGCGAAACAGGCGCAGTCGGTTGCTGCGCTCGTCAGTGGCTTCAAACACTTCCGCTCCGATGTGGACGTGACCGGTGTCATCCTCAATCGGGTCGGCAGTGCCCGCCATGAAGAGATGCTGCGGGCAGCCCTGAACGGGCTCGATATTGCAGTCCTTGGGGCTATCCCGCGCAAGAGCGATTTGATTCTGCCGGAACGCCATCTCGGCTTGGTTCAGGCTCAAGAACATCCAGAACTGGAGGCTTTTCTGGACGCTGCGGCAAGCATTTGTGAAGATCATCTGGATCTCAATGGAATTCGAACGCTGGCGCAAATCATTGCCACGCCTGATTATGAAGTGCGCCAACTTCCATCACCTCTTGGACAACGGATCTCAGTCGCTAGGGACATCGCCTTCGCATTTTCTTACGTTCACCTGCTGGACCATTGGCGGCGCATGGGCGCAGAGATTTCGTTTTTCTCGCCGCTCGCCAACGAAGCGCCGAGGTCTGATGCCGACGCGATCTATCTGCCGGGCGGATATCCCGAACTCCATGCCGGCAGACTAACAGAGGCGCAGACGTTCCTTTCCGGAGTACAAGCAGCCGCTGAAAACGGCGCGCTGATCTATGGCGAATGCGGCGGCTATATGATCCTCGGCGATGGGCTGGTGGACGCAGATGGTTGCCGGCACACAATGCTTGGGCTTTTGCCTCTGGAAACGTCGTTCCAAACCCGAAAGCGGCACCTCGGCTATCGGATTATCACCCCGAAAACTGATGCGCCATGGTCAGGCTCGCTGGCAGCACACGAGTTTCACTATGCCAGTGTTGTGAGTGAGGGCGACGTCGATCGGCTGTTTTCGGCAAGTGATGCTTCCGGGAACGGCTTGCCCGACATGGGGCTGCGCGTAAACAACGTGATGGGGTCGTTTGCGCATGTGATTTCACGCCATCAAACGACTTCCAGCACGCAGAGCTGACAGAAAACGTCTTCCTTTGTGTGATACGGGCTGAGCTGGATATCGACAATCCGGACCACGCCTTCAGTTTCCAGCTTCTCGATTTTCTGCGCAAAGCCGTCAGTGTCCCATGTGGTGTCCCGAACCGTGAAGACGATTGGAGTACCGGGCTTGGCAATCCGGATCAGTGCATCGAGGCCGTCTGGTCCGACATGGCCGCTGGTAAACACGCCCGCGCTGACAATGCCATCATAACTGTTGTCGTCGATCTCATGCAGCGGGCTGCACATGTCGGCTTCATTCAGTTTCCGATAAGCGCCACTTTTTCGCGATGCAGCCAGCATTTCTGGCGTGATATCGATCCCGTCGATGGTGAGCTCATAGTCGAGCTTTAAAAGCTCCAGCCCGACGAGACCTGTGCCGCAACCTGCATCCAGTACCAATTTGCCGTTACCGAGATGCCGGATCAAAGCCTCAGCAGCGACTTGCGGAGCGACATACCCGATCGCAAGCAGCAGATCCGTGTCGTAGGTCTGCACCCAGTTGGCATAGAACTCCCGGATCGCAAGAGGGTCACCGTTCAACGACAGCGCATGTTCCAGTAGCGGATTTCGTTCAGCCACGCGGCGTCTCCCGTCAGATGTACTTAAAGAAACCTACGGGATCAGCCAGGTGAAAGGCAAATAGCGAAGCGCTTAGCCTTTGGCCTTTTTCTTCGGTCGTAGGACATGCACGTGATCTGCATCATACAGCGCGCTGTCTCTGAAATCCTGACCGGGCTTCAAGGCGTGACCAACGAAAATCAACGCAGTGCGTGTGATCTTTGCTGCCCGTACCTTTTCCGCAATCGTGGACAACGTCCCGTGAATGAAGGCCTCATCCGGCCATCCGACACGATAGGCAATGATCACAGGGCAATCTGCACCGTAATGTGGCGCAAGTTGCCGCTCGACTTCGCGCAGGTTCCGGATGGACAGGTGGATTGCAAGCGTTGCGCCGCTTTTTCCAAGCGTGTCGAGATCCTCGTTGTTTGGCATTGCCGAGGATTTCATAGCCGTCCGGGTCACAATTACGGTTTGCGCAACTTCGGGTATGGTGAGTTCGGTTTTCAGTGCAGCGGCGGCCGCAGCAAAAGCCGGGACGCCGGGTGTAACATCATAGTCGATCCCGAGCGCTTCCAGGCGGCGCATCTGTTCGGCCGTCGCGCCGTAGATCGATGGATCGCCGGAGTGGACACGGGCCACATCCTGGCCGTTCTCATGGGCGGTCTGGATTTCGGCAATAATCTCGTCGAGGGTCATAGGCGCCGTGTCGATCACCCGCGCGCCTTCTGGCGCTGCCGCCACAATCTGTTCCGGCACTAGCGAGCCTGCGTAAAGACAAACGGCGCAGTTCTGAATGAGCCTCAAGCCACGAACGGTGATGAGATCCGGATCGCCGGGACCGGCGCCAATGAAGTGAACGGTCATGCGGTTTCTTCCGTTTTTTTGTCTTTCGGGGCGTCGATACGTTTTGCATAGCCGCGCGGCGTATAGACGAACTTCCTGCCGTCTCCCCGTTTGACTGCCTTCGAATTGGACGACCCGACCATGACTGTCGTCAGCATGTCGACATCATCCACCTCAAGTTCGGCCAGTGTCAGCACGCGCAAGGTTTCTTCCGGACGGCCCAGATTTACACCGAGCACAACCGGCGTTTCTGGCGGCCTATGTTTCAGCAGAATGTCCTTGGCAGCGGCCAGCTGTGTTCTACGCCGCTTTGACACTGGATTGTAGAAAGCAATCACAAAGTCCCCTTCAGCCGCTGCGTTGAGACGCTTTTCGATCGCTTCCCATGGGGTGAGCAGATCGGACAGCGAGATCGCGCAGAAGTCATGGCCGAGCGGTGCGCCGATCTGTGCTGAACACGCCTGAAGGGCGGAGATGCCGGGTGCGTTGGTGATGCTGACCCGTTTGGCGGCATCGGACACACCACCGTTATCCGCATCGCGATCCAGAAGTTCGTAAACAAGGGCGCCCATCGCGTAGATGCCAGCGTCGCCTGACGAAATCAGCGCGACATTCTTGCCTTTGCCCGCCTCTTCAAGCGCAAAACGAACACGGTCTTCTTCTGCGCCAAGAGGGAAATTGTGGTGGGTCTTGCCGGTGATGTGAGAGGCGACGATTTCAAGGTAAAGCGAGTATCCTACGACATCGCTCGCGGTGGCGAGAAGACGGGTTGCCTGGGGCGTGCGCCAGTCGTCCTTCCCCGGGCCAATGCCGATCACCGATAAGTGGCCCCGGCCACGGCCAACTGTCATTCCGTCAAGCGGTTCCAACGCACGAGTGATGGCGCATGTGGCGTTTGCGGTCTTTTGTTTCTCGACCACCAATCGGCCTTCGCGGCCAACGGCCGCAAGAGCTGCGCCTTCGGCCACACCATGGCAGCGCACTTCAGAATAGACGACTTCTGACGGGTTCTTGAGGCGCGGTTTTTCCAGCTCCAGCGTTTCAGCCGGGAAGAGACGCAAGGGGGCATCCAAATGGGCGGCCAACGCATTCATGGCAGCTTCATCGGCCTTCAAGTCGATGGTTGCGACACAGGCGACAGCGCCCTTTGCAACACCTTGAACTGCGAGATGTGTGTCAACCAGGTCAATGAGTTCTTGTGGATCACAGCCGCGGGCACAACCGACGCCAACCACATACCGCTGCGGATGATAGACAAGCCGAGTTGGCGTCCCGTCGACTGGTTCATCGGTTGCCAAAAGCGTCAGTTCGGCATCCTCGGAAATGGTCAGTTTGTCCCGCTTCAACCAGTCTGCGGAGCCCAGTACCTGAACCGGCGCGCCGGACAGTAGCTCAGCCATGACCGGCTTGGCGTCTTCCGGATTTGCAAGTTTCCAGCCCTTGGGCGGTGCATCCAGCGCGATACCGAGGGCGGTGTCGCCTGCGGTGGTGATCGCCGCATGGCCGCCGAGGGCTTTTGCGAGAAGGCGCGCCAATTCGTTAGCCCCGCGATGCCCGCCGAGCAGCGGGACGATGCTGGAGCCGTCTTCGGACACGGCCACAACCGGCGGCTCGGTCCGCTTGTCCGAAAGGATCGGAGCCAGGGCCCGGATCAAAATGCCGCTGGCGCAAAAGCCGATGATCGGATGTCCGGCCCTGAACAGCATCTGAATGTGTTCAATCGTCTCGTTGAACTGCGTGTCGGCGGTCGGCACACGGCCGGCAAGGCCATGGATGCGCGCCGTCGAAAACCGCTTGGCGATATCTTCGGCCGTATCCAGACCAGCTTGGTTCAGGACGAGAAGGATGGGGGAAGCGTCCACGCTTCGTCTCCCTTGTAGATGAGGATCATGGAAAAATACGGGGCTTTGTCCGTATCAAGATCTTGAAGCCGATAGACCTTCTGCTCTGGCAGGCTGGCGCGTTCTACATAGCCGGCCTGGTCGAGAAGGTTCATGTCTTCAAGAAGTGCTTTCAATCGCGGCAAATGTCGGCCCACCTTCATGATGGCAACGGCTTGGGCTTCTTCGATCTTGGCGCGGATATCAACATCAGGTAGTGGGCCTGGAATGACAGTCAGAACGTCATTGCGGGATGTCAGTGGCCGCATCAGCTGCGCTGCGCAGGCGGTCAAGGAAGTCACGCCTGGCACGACTTCACATGGGAAACGTCCGGATAGACGGTCGAACAGATACATGAAGGACCCGAAGAAAAATGGATCGCCTTCACACAGCACGACTACATTTTCACCGGTTTCCAGAACCTCTGCGATTTCTACAGCGGCCTTGTCGTAGATTTCCTGCGCAGGAAAGCGGTCGACGCGCATTGGCACAACAATCGGGATCTCCCGAGCGCCTTGCGGGATCGTGTTAGCTGCGATCGACCGCGCAAAGCTCTCGCCGGTATCTGGAGCTGGATAGGCAATCACCCTGGCCGATGAAATCAGCCGATGCGCTTTTAAGGTCATCAGTTCCGGGTCACCCGGTCCAAGACCAATTCCATAGAGCGTGCCGCTCATGACTTCACAAAACTCCACTGGGTGACCGGCATTGCCGGCCGCCATCCGGTTAGCCCGCCGACTGCGCTGGCGCGCTGAACGGACAACCGTTTCAAATCGCCGCCGTGTTGCTGATAGGCATTCAGGAGAACTGCTTCGCTTTCAAGCGTGACAGCGTTCGCGACCAAGGTTCCCCCAGGTTTCAACGCGGATAGGCATGTTTCAACCATGTTGTCCGCAGTCAGGCCGCCGCCGATAAAGATCGCGTCTGGCTCAGACAAGCCGTGCAATCCGTCCGGCGCGGTCGCATTAATCAGGTCAAGATGCGGGACGCCAAGGGAACTCGCGTTTTCCGCCGCCATCAATCGCCGTTCTTTATGGGGCTCGAGGCCAATGGCTTTCGTTCGATCCGCTGCGCGCAGCCACTCGATCGCCACTGAGCCACATCCGGAGCCAACATCCCACAACAACGCACCTGGATAGGGTTTCAGTGCTGCGAGGGTAACCGCGCGCACTTCCTGCTTGGTCATCTTGCCGTCGTGACGGAAGGCCTCATCCGGTAGGCCTGGAACACGAGAGTGGACAGCGGCACCGGGGGTCGCAACAACTTCGATACCAAGGGTGTGAAAGTCAGCGGCGTCTTCCGACCATGTACGAGCAACAACCGAGACTATCCGCTCCTTTTCACCGCCAAGATGCTCAAGGACGGTCATGCAGCTTGCACCATAGCCTTCGTCTTGCAGAAGCTTGGCAATTTCGCGCGGCGCATGGCCATTGCTGGTCAGAACCAACAAACGTGCTCCAGGGTAGAGATGACAGCGCAACCGGTCAACGGGCCGCCCGTGAACCGAAAGGCATTCGCACTCCTGAACCGCCCAGCCCAGACGCGCTGCAGCCAGTTGGAACGCGGAAGGTGCCGGGAAAACGGTCATTTCTGCGGACGGGAAATGCCCCGCGAGGCTGGAGCCAATTCCGTACCACTGCGGATCACCGGTCGCGAGCACAGCGACAGGGCGCCCTTTCAGAGCAGCCAAGTCCTCAAAAACCTTGGAAAACGGAGAGGGCCACAGGCGTTTTTCGCCGAATATTCCCGGAACCAGATCAAAGTGGCGGGCACTGCCATAGACGATGTCTGCCGCGTCCAACGCAGTTTGCGCGGCGGTTGAAAAGGAACCGTCTTCACCCAGTCCGATCAGGGTCAGCCAGGGGGCGTTCATGTGTCCCCCAGTTTGTAGGGCTGGATGGCCACTTTGGTGGTCAAATGTTCTGGTTTTCCATCATCTGACACAACCGGCTGTCGTTTGCCGCGAGACATGTTCGGTTTGCCCAAAGAACCATCGTCGGACGGGGCGTGAGCGCCAGGCTGGGAAAGAAATCCACGAGAACGCAAGGCTTTTGGTTTGCTGACGGATTTCATTGCGGACTTGCGAGCATCGATGGTCATGTCACCCCTCTTCCGGCAAACCGGCGGCAAGGGCATTTACGGCAGCGGCTGCCATGGCCGAGCCGCCCCGGCGGCCCTTCACCGCAAGATAGGGAACGCCAAACGGATTGCTGGCCAGCGCGTCCTTCGACTCGGCGGCACCGACAAAGCCCACCGGGAATCCAAGAATGACCGCAGGCTCCGGTCCACCCGCAGCAATCATCTCAAGAAGATGAAACAGCGCGGTTGGGGCATTGCCAATCGCGACAATTGCCCCGTCCAGCCGATCGCGCCAAAGCTCGACTGCCGCAGCGGACCGGGTCGTTTTGAGCTCAGATGCAAGGCCGGGTACAGATGGGTCATTCAATGTGCAGATGACTTCGGAGCCTTCCGAGAGGCGGTTCTTGATAATGCCATGTGCAACCATCTCCACATCGCAAAATACCTGAGCTCCCTTTGCGAAAGCTGCTTGTGCTGCTTCCAGAACGTCATCCGACCACGTCAGATCTTGTGGTAGATCGGTCATGCCGCAGGAATGGATCAACCGAATAGCCGTTGGATGCAAAGCCTTTGGCAAATGCGAAAGGTCTGCTTCTTGCCGCACGATGGAAAAGGATTGGCGGTAGATTGCTGCCGGGTCCGTCTCATATGCGTATTGCGGCGTGTCATCGGCTGGCAAAAGCGTCACTCAGGTGTCCGTGTTATCGGGTTGCGCGGCAAGTGTGATTCTAAATGCGGGTGCCGCTAAAACAGCAATTCGTAGGAGCTTGTTTTGGATTATGACGCTGGGTTTTCCGCAGTTTCACCGGGCTCAGCATCTGCTTCGTCGCTGTCGGCTGCACTGTCCTTGTCTTTTCGGCTCGCCCAAGCAACGACACCGGCAATGAGAGCTGCACCTGCAAGCGCAGCGGCACCAGCCCAATGTGCGTGCCCGGCAAGTTCGCCCAAGTGGCCCGCGTGCGCAAATGCGGCTGAAGGTGCTGAAAACGCGAACACGGCAGACAGGATTATCCTGAGGGTCATGGTCTCTTCCAATCATAGTGCCTTTTTGGCAAACAAGGATGCGGCTGTCCGGAAAGGAAGAAAGACACGCCGACTCGGCTGCAGCTTCGACTGCATGCGGGGCGATTTGCCTTCAACAGCTCCGGCATTGGCCCCCGGTATGGGTCAGCCGCATCCAGAATCTCTCTCAGTCCCTATTAGGACGCCGTCAGATCGGCGCACAGTACGGGAGGGTCTTGCGGTGATCAAGCATCAAAACGACACGTTATTGACGGGCACCGCCATACCTACTTGGTGAGGAAACTGAGCCCTGCAATCAGTTGCGTCAAACAGCCAATTTACAACGCCTGTTAAAGGCGGTAGGGGTTTTTACGTAGCCTGTGGAGGGGCTCAGGCCGGCGTTTTGTCGGTATTTCCAGCGCGAAGATGCGATTGGAAACGGCGGGTGGCTGTTTTGGTCATCCGCCACTCCTAAGTCCTCAAAGCTTTATCTTATCTGCGGCGGGCGACGAGCAGAGTGATGTCGTCAAAAATCGCTGCCGACCCGATATGCGATCGAAGATCGGTGATCATCGCCTCCAGCATGCGTGCGGCGTCCTTGTGGCCATGGTCCTTGGTGCTCGCGATCAACCTGTCCAAGCCGTACATTTCGCCCTTGGAGTTTTCCGCCTCTGTAACACCGTCGGTATAGAGGACAACCGTGTCTCCGCGCTCAAAGGGCATGGGCAACGGGCGCACGAATTCCGAGATGTTGTCTTCCAATCCAACCGGAAAACCAAGATCCAGTGTGTCGACTGTTTCCACAGCACCTGAGCGCCGCAGCAGAATCAACTCTTCATGCTGACCAGTCAGCGTCAGTTTGTCGTGCTCAATATCCAGGAAACACAAGGTCAGGTGCTTGTCGGTCTTTGTGCGTTTGATGTTGCGGCAGATCGCATTGTTGAGCGCAACAAGAAACTGTTTTGGGTCGCTCGGGCCCTGTTCTTGAAGGGCGACGGCAACCGACTGCACCATCAGCATGAGGACGCCGCTTTCAAGACCATGGCCGGTGACATCGCCGATGCCGATTTTGACGCGGTCCCCCAGCTGCAGGACGTCGTAGTAATCTCCGCCGACTTCATCGGCAGGTTCCATAAACGCGGCGACTTCCAGCTGATCAATTTCGCCCAATTCGTTTTGCGTGGGTAGGACCATCATCTGGATCTGCCGCGCAACTTCAATTTCGGCTCCGAGACGGACATTTTCAGAAGCCAGCTGTTCGTTCAGGTGGCTGATTTCAGAGTTCGCCGCTTCCAGGTCGCCGTTCATCTTGTGGAAACGATACGCCTGACGCCATTGCAAACCGGCAAATGCAATCCCGAACGCACCAGCGCCTGCGAAATAGGTCAGCAAGTACTTGAAGGACCAAAGGTTTTCCGCGATGGGCTGGTCGATCGTGATGGCTTGAATGCCGCGGATATCGCCGACCACCCAGTCCGTTTTTGGGCTCTCAGGATGCGTATTGTGGCAAGCGACACATGAAGCTCCCATGTAGACAGGAGAGGCGATTTGAACCTGGCGGTCGAACAAGGACCCCGTGAAGCCGACCTCCAGGTCCTTGGGATCCCGGGTCTCCCGGAAGTCAGCCAAGGCCGTTTGCTCAAAAGCGGTGAGTTCGTAGGGCTCGCGTTCTGTGAACGGCAGATCGGAGACGAACCGGTATTCAAGCGTACCTTGATCGCCGATGACGTCCCCGAGCTCAATTGACAGCGTTGCTGGGATGGGAATTCCGCCATCCCGTTCGTGGTATTCATGCGTTGGTTGAATGTCACCGCTTGCGCTTTGCACGCGCCCGACGACATTGCGGGCGTAGTACGTCCGGATCTCGGTGATTGCCTTGTCGAGATCAATGGCTTGAGAGCGGAGAGACTGGTCGGAAATCGTGCGCAGGTCCATCCAAACGGCGACCGGCAACAAAGCGAGCGCCAGCAGGACAACCACTGCGAAGACAAGCGGGCGGTCCATGAATTTGAGCCAGAAGCGATCCAGTGTTTTCAAACTGTTGTGGGTCTGCATTCTGCGTTTACCACTCTCTGAAGTGCCATTGGGGGTGGGCTGATGCGTACGTTCCCGCGCCTGAAAATGAATATAGGGGCGCCCTGGTAAATTCTAAATGACCACTGTTGAAACCGTGGATCCCGGGTAGCATCCGAGACGCTATAAAGACGGACGGTGTCCTTCGCTATTTTGCACAGTCACTTGTTTTCTCAATCTTGAAATGTCAACAAGAACTGTAACAACCTCGATCAAACGGGTGCCGTATCATGCAAGACCATCTCGTGTTCACAGTCATTGCCGAAGACCGTTCTGGGCTTGTCGAGAAGATCGCTGACGTCATCGCAGGCGCAGGCGGGAATTGGATCGAGAGTTCCATGGCCCGACTTGGTGGCGAGTTTGCCGGCATCGTGCGCATCTCTGTTCCTGCCGAAAACGCCAGCCAGTTGACTGGCTCGCTGGAGGCACTTGGAACAGACGGGATCGATATCACGCTGCGGTCCGGCCAGGGCAGCGACAATGAAGCGCTTGGAGCGTCCGCCCACCTGGATCTGGTGTCGCAGGATCATCCGGGTATATTGCGCGACATCACCCACATTCTGAGCGAGCACAAGGTCAGCATCGAGCACCTGGAAACGTCCGTTGAAGCAGGATCCATGCAGGGCGGTTTCCTGTTCAAGGCCTCTGCGGATTTGAGGCTCCCAACCGGACTGACACCTGCTCAATTGAGCGACGCACTGCAAGCAACAGCGGCGGATCTGATGGCCGACATCAGCCTTGCCGAGTAAGGCGACAGGCTGGCTGTTCCGGCACATCTGATTTTTAGAATTGTCTTTGTTCTGGATCTACCTTAAGCACTCAGCCGTTCTGAAGTGAGGGGCATCAGGATCTTGGGCGAACTCCGGCAAAACATCCGGAAATTGAATGCAGCAGTCATTGTACTGCTGCTGCCATTCCTGCTGTCTGCCCTTTTGCCGCAAGGCTTCATGCCATCGCTGCAAAAGGATCAGGGCTTTACGGTCGTCCTGTGTACACCGGACGGCATGAGAACCATCACCCTAGATGCCGACGGTAAAGAACTGCCGTCTGGACCGATGGGTGATGATGAAGGCAAAGCATCAAACCACTGTGTATTTTCCGGTGTTGGAGCGGTGGTCGTGCCGGTCTTGGCATCGGACAGCGCCTTACCGGTCTTCGCTTCGCTGGCAATTCCGTTCTTTGCCGAAGCGCCACGGACAAGCTCGCTGAACCGCAGCCAGAACGGGGCACGCGCTCCGCCTCTAGGGATCTGATCTTCCCGAAATCCATTTTGAAATTGATATGAACCGGACCGCCTCCAACTGTCTTTGAATGGTGGGGCATCCGGTATGGAGATCCCATGAGTGATATCTCACATGACGTTCGAAGTGCATCCGCACCGAACGCGTTCTATCGCGCTGCCTGGCGTTGGCACTTTTATGCCGGGGTGTTTGTCGTGCCCTTCCTTATGATCCTCGCGGTCACAGGCATGATGATGATGTACATCGGTTACATTGATGGCCGTGACGGCGAAAAAATTACCGTGTCTGTCCCTCAAGATGGTCAGCCGCTGACTGTGTCCGAACAGGCGAGCCAAGCCCTGAAGCAACATCCAAACGGGGTTGTTGTGGAGTGGTTCAAAGGGCGGACTGAAAACAACGTTTCAGTTTTCCGCGTCAAAGCCGACGGTGTTCAGTCGATGGTAGCTGTAGATCCTTACACTGGAGACGTGGTTGAGAGCTGGGACCGGCGCAAGGGCTGGTATGATTTTGCCGACGACATCCACAGCGATCTTCTGCTCGGAACACCGGGCGATCGCCTTCTGGAGATCGCAGCTGGTTTGTCGATCGTGTTGGTGGTAACGGGTCTTTACCTTTGGTGGCCGCGTGACCGGTCCTTTGTACAGTCCGTCGTTCCAAACATGAAAGCCAGGGGACGAGACTTCTGGAAGGGGCTTCATTCCAGTATCGGGATCTATGTTTCAGTTATTTTGCTGGCGTTCTTGATCACCGGCATGGCCTGGACCGGTATTTGGGGAAGCAAGATCGTTCAGGCTTGGAACACGTTTCCTGCGGAAAAGTGGAACAATGTTCCCTTGTCCGACAGCACACACGCTGCAATGAACCACGGTCCGGTTGGTGAAGTACCCTGGGCTCTGGAGCAGACACCAATGCCGGCTTCCGGCTCAGAATCCGGGGTTTCCGGAACGCCCGAGGGCGTGCTTGTGACGATCGACAGCATCGCGGATTTGGCGGCGGCAATCGGCTTCAATGCCCGATACCGTATTTCCTATCCCCAAGGGGACACGGGTGTGTGGACCATCAATCAGGACACAATGAGTTCTGATGCTGAAGATCCCTTCTCAGATCGCACTGTCCACATTGATCAGTATACCGGCAAGATTCTGGCGTCTGTTGGGTTTGCCGACTATTCGCTTGCCGCAAAAGCAATGGCTGTTGGCATACCCCTGCATATGGGATTGGTGGGGCTTTGGAACCTGGTGCTCAACACACTCGCGTGCCTGTCCGTGATCTTCCTGTGTGTGAGTGGTGTTGTCCTGTGGTGGATGCGACGCCCGAAAGGTGCTGCGCTTCGGATCATTGCGCCGAAGACACCGGAAAACATGCCGCATTGGCGTGGCGCCATGATTTTGATGTTGTTCCTGTCGCTGGCGTTTCCGCTTGCCGGAGTGACCCTTTTGACAGTCCTGGCGCTCGATTATGTTCTGGTCAAGCGCATACCGGTTCTCAGAAAGGCCTTTGGTTAATTGACGGACCGGGCTTTCTTCTGAGAGCCCGGTCTGCCTTAATCGGGCGGTTTTATGCTGCCACCGACCAATCTGCCGCATCCCGTCGGGCGCCGATGAGAGCAAGGCCGTTGGCCACTGATGTCAGTTCATTGCCGCCTGAAATCCGCTCGGCACCAAAACGGTCGGCGAACATCTTCCGCACCGCAGGCACGAACGACGTGCCGCCGGTCATGAACACCTGGTCAATGTCGTCTTCGCTCAGCTTGGCGCGTTCCAGTGTGCTGTCGAGTGCGCGATTCATCTTCAAGAGATCCGGAGCGATCCAGCTCTCAAAGTCCTTCCGCGCAACGCTTGCTTTGAAATCAGGGCCGAGTGGTTTGAAGGTAAGTTCGGCTTCTTCGTTTGCTGAAAGAAGTGCCTTTGTCTCCGAAACCGATTTGTAGAGCGGATAGCCTTGATCTTCCTCGACGAGCTCAATGAACAACTCGATCTGGTCTGGGTCGAGGCACCAGCGGAGCAGCTTTTTCATCTCCTTGAAATCATCGGATGTCTTGAAGATGGACAGCATGTGCCAGCGGGCAAAATTTGAGAAAAGGTTGGGCGGAATGTCCAGTGTCTTGCCCATGCTTTTGTATTGAGACCCTTTGCCGAGCTTCGGCAGTACGACGTTATCAATGATCCGGTAGTCAAAGGTGTCTCCCGCAATGCCTATGCCGCCACGCCCCAGCGGGTGCGCGTGCATGTGACTAGCTGAGGTCTCAAACCGCATGAGCGAATAGTCGGTGGTGCCGCCGCCAAGGTCCGCCACTAGGATGGTCGTATCCTGCTTGAGGGACTGAGCATAGGAAAATGCGGCGCCAACAGGTTCCATGACAAAAAGGATGTCGTCGTAGCCGAGTTTGCGGAAAGCTGAGCGATACCGCTTCATCGCGAGCTGTTCATCCGGATTGTGACCGGCAAACTCAACGGGCCGACCAACCACCAATCGGGTTTGAGACGAATTGATCTGAGGATGGGCACGCTCAAAAGCGGCCGTCAAGAACGTCGCCATCAGGCTCTCAAAGTCAAACGGGACGCCAAAAATGCCCGTTCCTTTAAAGGCCGCGCTCGCCGCAAAAGTTTTTAATGACTGAATGAAACGAACATCACCGAAACTTTCAAGGAACTGACGGATTGCCCATGGGCCGACTTCAGGGTGGGGCGCTTTTGCGGCTCCCTTGTCGAGAAAGCTCAGGACGGATGGCAACGAGGTCACGGTTTCCCGGTCGCCGAGAAATATGACCGCTTCTGCAGCCCCAGACATGGAAGCTGTCATCGCCACGGTGTTCGATGTGCCGAAATCAAGTCCAATGGTTTGCATGAAAACGGTGTCCTTCTGAAACGCGTAATAAAGACCGATCGTGATAATGAGGATCAGTTGCGCAGTCTTCGTGTCAGTAATGTGGGCCGTGCGGAGTACGCTTGTTTGATGCGAAAGGCAAGCGAGGCGTTAACATCTCGAATGATCGGCTCGCAGTGATAGCCGCCTGGCTCGTCCTTGGTGATCCACCTTAATGGGTTCCAATGCGACCGGAACTTCAAAGCAAAATTGCAGCGTTACAAAGATAAATAAATTCGAATTTTCGAAATAAAAGGTATTTTAGGCTCAAAACGGTAAGAAGAAAACGCGTCAAAGTTTATAGTTAACAGCTCAAAATTTAGTTGTTGTTGAGGCGTGTTTACGAAGTTGTTCAAAATACATCGCATTAATTTAAATTTTTAGCCACTTAAGGTCTTGTTAAGGTTATAAAAGCCCTAACCGCATAGGGACGATGCGGCTCTCATTGGGACTAAGCGAAACCCGGCAGGGGGTAATCGTGTCGAATAACAAAGGAATAAAATGTCTATCGCGTTCAACGAAGCGTATTACCTTGCGAACAATCCGGATGTAGCTGCCGCAATTAATGCCGGCCTGTTCCAGTCCGCAGAAGAACACTTCAATCTGTTCGGTTGGTCAGAAGGGCGTGACCCAAACGAGAATTTCGATACATCGTTCTATCTCTCAGAGAATCCGGACGTTGCAGCTGCCGGTGTGAATCCGCTGGACCATTTTTGGGCTTACGGCGCGGCTGAGGGACGCATCCCGAACCAAACAATTGATACACTCTTGGGCCAACCTGAGATTGGTGGTGGCGACGATGCCTTCGATTCTGCGACGTATCTTGCCGCCAATCCAGACGTCCAGGCGGCTGTCGATGCCGGATCGTTCACGGCCTATCAGCATTGGGTGCTTTACGGTCAGTTCGAGAACCGGGATGGCGCACAAACCTTAAGCGGGACGGATCTGTCGTCCATAGTACTGGACACGCCTTTGGGGAGCGATGGCGATCCCGATGATGGCGATACTGGTGGGAGTACCGGCAGTGGCGGTGGCGGCGGCGGAAGCAGCCCGACCGGCAATACGATCATTCTCGAAGCCGGAGCATCTGAAGTGTTGGTCGGCGGCGTGCCAGTGAATGCAACAAACTCCGCAACGGATTTGAACGACACGATTTACAGCACATTCGACAACGCGGATCTGAGTGTTATCGACGCCGGAGATGGTGAGGACACACTCATCATTACCGGCTTCAACACCTTCCACATCGATGATGTTCGGACCAACGACGCAACGGAACTGTCCGACCACCTGGATATGAGCCTGACCTCTGTCGAGAACATCATTTTTGAAGATGCAATCGGTGAAGTCGATATCGACGATCATCACAACGGTGAGAATTATGATATCCGAGGCGACTCAGGTGCTCTGGAAGCTGAAACGACGAAGGACGGTCAAACCTTAATTGTCCGGAACACGAGCGGAAGCCATAAATCGGAAATCATACTGTCAGATCATTCCGGACTGTCTGTCACGCTGGGTGCCAGTGACGACGAAATTGATGATCTTCAAACGTCCGATGCCTATGTAGACGCCGGCGGCGGGGATGACGAAATCTGGGTGAGTGCCGAAGCTGCAGAAACCGCCACGATAATTGGCGGTGATGGCAGCGAGGACGCCCTGATTATCGACGCTAATATCTCTGTGGATACACACTACGTCTTCACCAATGTGAGCGGCATCGAATACCTCGACATTTATGAGGACGATTCCAATTTGACATCAGTCGATCTTTTCGACGGCATCCGGGGTATCGGTATATTATGCGATGGTATTGGAACAGGAGAAACTAGGGTCTACGGCACCGCAGACCAATGGAACAACATCTTCGAAAACTTTTTCCAAGACACAGGAAATGCAAAAACCCTCGTGCTGTCGGCTGAAGGGGACATCGATTTCACAAGATACGATGTTGATCTCTCCGGTCTGGGTAGTGGCGGCGCCGGAGGGGTGTTGTTGTCTTCTGGCAATGATTCGCTGACGCTAGGTGCAGAGAATGCCTACTTTGTCGCCGACGACGGTGGCTTGATCGACGGCGGTGACGGGACCGACACACTGATTATGGTCGATACGCTCGTGGATCCGTTCGGTGGGAACTTTACTGATCTGGATGCTGTTCGAAACTTTGAGACAATCGTTTTGGGAGGTGGTGAACAGGAAGTGTTCATATCCGATGAGACCACTGCATCTGGCCAAACCACAGCAATTGATGCTTCCGAACTGACTGGAGGGTTGTTCTTCTGCGGATGTGATGAGCTTGATGGAGCTCTTGAAGTGCTTGGCTCGAACTTCGGGGACTTCATCATCCTCGGTGCGGGCGCGGATACCGCCACGCTGGGCAGCGGTGATGATGTGGTGCAGATCGTCGAAGTCGAAAACGGCACGCTTGTCTTCGGAGCAGACACGATCAACGGGTTCACGGTTGGAGTTGATCCAAGTTCCGGCGACGCAATCTCATTCTCTAGAGCCGATGTGGACTTTGGTGATACGACAGAGCTCACCTTCTCGACCATTCACGGCGATGGGGCCAATACCGACATATCTGCATTGATCGATCGTGGCTCCGTGTCCGTTCTGGATGTTGCTGCGGGCGCTGATGTCGACGATGCCGCAGAGCACCATATCATCAACTTCACTGATACCAGTGGCATAAGCTTCGCGGACGCAATCGGCGCCGGAACTGTTGATGTTAATGATGGTGGAGCCTTGGCCGCTAACACCGCAGTTCTTCTCACGTATTTTGATTCGGATGCTGGTGCGGCGATTATCGGATATGTCGACGATCTGGGTGGCAACGACCTCCTGGACGCCACAGACACCGTCAATACGATTGCAAGTGTCGGTATGACAGCAGCAGATTATGCCAACTTCGCAGCGAACTCGCTGATGTTCGACTAGCCATAGGATTGTTGCCCGTCGGGTCTCCATAACCTGGCGGGCAATTTTTTGGGAAGTCTTGAACGAATTCTTGGCACCGGACCCGTCTTCGGGCGTTTCATAAGTCATGACAAATGGCACCGCCTGTAACAATCAGCGGTGTTTTCTAAATTCAGTTTTCAGAGGTAATGGCGGACAGAGAGGGATTCGAACCCTCGATACGGTTGCCCGTATACACGCGTTCCAGGCGTGCGCCTTCAGCCACTCGGCCACCTGTCCGTTGCAAGCAGTGTCCCGCTCGAGTGGGCGCAATATACTGATGCGGCGGATGAAGGCAAGCATCTCATGAAGTTTTTTTTATCCAATCGGTCTGAGCTTGGGGATAGCTGATTGGAACATGGCGAAATGTTTGAATTTATGCCGAAAAATGCGGGTTTGATTATCTGATTTTTGAAGCAATGAAGTCGGCGATTTTCGCTGAAAGCAGGCGGTCTTATGGATGTGAGTTGGCTATTATGATCGAAATCATTTGGTCGATGAAATCTCGGTGGTCCAATAATCGTGCCCATCATAACGTTAGGGCAGAGCATGATTGCAGTGCTAAAGCCGGAAACACAAAAGTGTTAGCTGACAATACTTGATCAATAAATTAACGATATTACTTGAGGCCTGTTCGCCTTTAGTCAAATTGCATATGTGCAGCGAGCAAAGTCAAATCTGGAATTTTGAAATAACACAGAAAAATATAAAATATGACGGTACGGCAATGATAAGTATTGTGAAGTTTTTATTACGCATGTTCGGTTTCGGGTTGCTAGCAATTGCGATTGTTGTTGGCATTGCAGATGCAAGCCGTTCGATTGCAGAATCGGAAATTATGTTCAAGCCACACGGGCAGCTTTGGTTCGAGACGTCACCTGAAACGCTTAATTTATCTCAAGCTGTGATTCAGCGGTATGTCCATCCAACTGTTTGGGATCCGATGCTTCAAACGGTTTTGACGTGGCCGGCATGGGCCGTCTTTGCTGGGATCGGGGTGCTATTCTTGCTCATCGGCGCCAGAAGGCAAAAGCGCCGTTTTCGCTATGCTTAGCGTGTATAGCATTGTGAGCTTCAGTGAGCATTGGCCCCTGACCGTAGACAAGCTGCAAAATAGATCCACATAATTTGTCAATCGGTATTCGCCTGCACTGGATCGCAGGTGCGTACGCCTTTCATCAAAACCTGGAGCGCGATCATGTCTTTCATGACAATGTTGAGCAAAAAGTTTTCACTTCCGACTTCTGAAGAGGCACTTCCAGGCCGCGCAGAAGCCATTGTGCCGGGTGAGGCGCATTTTGTGAATGGAAACTCGATGACGGGGCCGTACCCGGAAGGGTCGGAAACCGTTCTTTTCGGGATGGGATGTTTCTGGGGCGCTGAACGCCTGTTTTGGACGTTGCCCGGCGTCCATGTGACAGCTGTCGGTTATGCAGGCGGGATCACACCAAACCCAACATACCATGAAACCTGCACCGGCCGGACAGGTCACACGGAGGCAGTACTGGTCATTTATGATCCCGCTCAGGTCACGCTTAGAGATCTCTTGAAGGTTTTCTGGGAAAATCACGACCCGACACAAGGCATGAGGCAGGGCAATGATACCGGCACCCAGTACCGGTCGGCGATATACGTTCCGACAGACGCGGCGTTGAGTGAAGCCAATGCATCCACGGTCGCGTATCAGAAAGCGCTTCATGACAGCGGTATCAAGAATGCGATCACGACTGAAACCAAGAAGCTCGACGAGTTCTATTTCGCCGAAGATTACCATCAACAGTATCTTGCGAAAAATCCGGGCGGATATTGTGGGATCGGTGGAACCGGTGTCGCGTGTCCAGTTGGGCTCACCTCGGCTGAATAGGACCGGTCTTGGACGAACCGCAACCCGGTTCTAAAATGGTTTTTTTTTCAGACGGCCTGACGAATTCGTCAGGCCGTTTTCAATTGTTACAAAGCACTTGGAAGTGGCGAAAATCCGGCATGTGCGTCCAAACATAAAGTTCCGAAATTTCAGAGTTTATTAAATTGCCGCAGGGATAATTACGCCAAAACGTGTTGGTGATTTGGCAAAAAGTTGAGCAATTCCACAAAGCGCTTCGTGGCTCTTTATTTCCTGGGAAGCAGTTTGATCGTGCTTCTCGGGACATTGGTGCCATCAGGGAACGGTCCGGTGGTCGTATTTGCGAAGCCATGGGGGGCGTCCGCCCTTGAGGTTGTCGCGAAAGCGGAAGGTCGGATCATGGCGGCGCCAACTGCAACCTGGTTTGCTTTGAGCCAAAGTGCAGACAGTGATTTTGTTCAGCGCCTCTATCAGTCGGGCGCCGGATTTGTTGCGTCCTCTGCCGTTGCCTATGCCTGTGCACGAATAACTGGCACACCCATGGAGACCCAGTAATGAATAACATGGTATCGGCCGCATCTGGCCTCGACGTCTTGCGGGAAAAGTTCTCCCGGATCGTGATTTTTTTCACATGGTTTAACGTCTTTCTGGTCATCGGAACTGCGTGGGTCGTGGGGAATGTCTCTTTCGTGACCATGTGCGGCGGCGCACTATTGCTAGGCGTTGCAGCAACAGCCACCTGGGTCCGGTTCGGCATTGGCGTGGAAACGCGTTTGGCAACTGCTATGTCACTCGCTGGATTGGCGGCCTTGTTCGTTGCAGCACTTCACACACCGAATGTCGAAGCCTCTTACCAACTTGATGGGCACATGTATTTCTTTGCCGTTCTGGCGGTGTTGACGGGGTGGGTCGACTGGCGCGCTCTTGTGGCATACGCGGGCGTGGTCGCTGTGCATCACCTGGGTTTGAACTTTGCAATGCCTTGGGCGGTGTTTCCGGCGGGGGCAGACTTTGGCCGGGTGGTCTTCCATGCCATCATCGTTGTTGCCGAGGTAGCTGCGCTTTGGTGGATCACAGATTTCATCGCAAAGGCATTCGCGGCATCGGATGAAGCTCGCGAGGAAGCCGAGGCCGCGCAAGCTGAAACACAGTCGCTGCAAACGCAGGACGAGGAACGCGCAGAAGTCGAGCGTGCCAAGCAAATGGCCATTACAGAACGCATCGGGCAGTTCCAGTCGGAGATTGCTACAAAACTGAACGGCGTAACGGCGAAAGTCGAAGAGATGCGCGGCTCAGCCCAGGAGCTCGGCCAAATCGCCGAAGACACGACGGTTCGCGCCACGTCTGTTACTGATGCTTCCGAAACGGCTTCGTCCAATGTCCAGACAGTTGCTTCAGCGGCCGAAGAGCTAAGCAGTTCGATCAGCGAGATTTCGCGTCAGGTTGAGCAGACGACCGGCATCGTGATGAAGGCGACTGAAAACGCACAGACCAGCAACCAAAAAGTTGCCGGGCTTGCGGAGGCTGCGAACCGGATTGGCGAGGTTGTGACCCTCATTCAGGCAATCGCTGAGCAAACAAACTTGCTGGCGCTCAATGCCACGATCGAGGCCGCACGTGCCGGCGAGGCGGGCAAGGGCTTTGCTGTTGTTGCGGCTGAAGTCAAAGAACTGGCAACTCAGACGTCCAAAGCAACGGAAGAAATCGGCGCACAGATTTCCGCCATCCAGGAGGAAACCAAAGGTGCCGTTGAATCCATCGGGGCCATCGCGTCCACAATGGATGAGGTCAACAGCTATACGGCGGCCATCGCGGCCGCGGTTGAGCAGCAAGGTGGTGCCACACAGGAGATCTCGCGCAATGTTGCGGAAGCTGCAGACGGCACCGGTCGGGTGGCGACCAACATTGGCGATGTTCGAGAATCGGCAGAACGTACGGGCGCCTCGGCGCGCTTGATGGTTGATGCAACCCAGATGCTCAACGAAGAAGCTGATGATGTGAAGCGTGCAATTGATACCTTCCTGAAGGACGTTGCTGCTGCCTAAACCGCAACGGACTATTTTGATCTGACTGCAGCGGCTTATATCCAGTTGCGCGTGACACAATTAGATGGCCGGCAAAGAGTTTTGCCGGTCATTTTCGTTTTTCCGGGACGAAAGACTTGACCACATGACGCATGAGTGCAATCTGCCGCCTCTTATGGACCGTTAGCCTTCGCTCAGTTCGGTCTAATTGACGGCATAAACCACCCTATCGAACCTCGGCGTCAGCAGATGTCAACGCGCACTATGAAAACCGGATCAGTCTTGCTGCTCGACGTTTTGAAGCGCCGGACGGCGACCTTGTTCGAAGCGCCGGTCGACGTGGTGACCTGCGCGCGTTTGGAAGAGGTCGACGGCTGCCTAAGGCAGATGGAGCGTGCGCAACAGGACGGATACCATTGTGCTGGTTATCTGGCGTATGAACTCGGGTTTGCCTTTGAGGAAAAACTCAAAACGCGCTTTGAAGAAACCGGCGAACCGCTTCTATGGTTTGGCCTGTATGAAGAGCGCCAGGATCTCACTCTCTATGAGGCTTTTGACGTCCTGAACGCGGACACCGCGGATGCTCCGCGAGGCTTCAACAAGCCATCTTTCGATATGGCGATCGAAGACTACGAACGTGCGTTTGCACAGGTCCAGGATCACCTGTCAAAAGGCGATATCTATCAGGTCAATCTGACGCTTCGGGCCAAATTCGGACATCAAGGCGCCCCGGCGCTCTTGTTCCAAGACCTTCTGAAACGCCAGCCGGTGGAGTTTGCAGCTTATTTGAAGCTGGAAGACCGGACTGTATTGTCGTTGTCACCGGAGCTCTTCTTGGAGCGCGCCGGAACGACGCTGCGGACACGGCCCATGAAAGGCACGGAGCCACGCGGCAGGTTCGCATCTGAAGATGCTCGCATTGCACGAGACCTTGCTCAGGATCCCAAGCAGCGGTCAGAGAACATCATGATCGTTGATCTGATGCGCAATGATCTTTCCAGAATTGCAGAAACAGGATCCGTCAAGGTCACGAAACTATGCGAAGTTGAGCGGTATCAGAGCGTTCAGCAGATGACGTCGACCATCGAGGCTCAGGTTCCAACAACAACCGGATTTGGGGACATCGTCCGGCATCTGTTTCCGTGTGGTTCCATCACCGGTGCGCCCAAACTAAGCGCCATGCAGATCGCTCATAACCTGGAAACGGCACCGCGCGGGGTTTACACCGGCTCGATCGGATTTCTCGCACCAACGGGTGATTTCTGCTTGAACGTGGCGATCCGCACACTGGTTCTGCGGCAAGACGGAACGGGAGAAATTGGGACCGGATCCGGCGTTGTATTTGATTCCAAGGCGCAGCACGAATACGACGAATGTGCTTTGAAATTGAAATTCATGACGGAAGATCTGCCTGAGTTCGACCTCATAGAGACCATGGCGTATGATCCAGACGTTGGGTACCTGCTGCTTGAGCGTCATATGCAGCGGCTACAAAAGTCCGCAGAATACTTCGGGTTTCAGTTTGATTTGCAAACCGTTCTGGATCGTCTGGAGACTGTCGGCGAAGCCTGTCGCGGCTCGCAACGTGTCCGGCTGTTGTTGGGCCGTGCAGGCGACATTTCCATCTCTTCAACTGAGTTGCCGCCGGCGGACCGCGGATCTGTTTTTAATCTGGTGCTCGCAAAAGAAACCACGCGGTCCAGTGATCGTTTCCTCTATCACAAGACGACCAACCGGTCCTTCTACGACGAGACCCGCACCCGGTATCAAGCCGAAACAGGGTGCCAGGAAGTTATTTTCTTGAATGAAGGCGGCTATCTCACGGAAGGGTCCTATACAACACTGTTCCTCAAGGTCGACGGCAAGCTGCTGACACCGGCGCTGGAACACGGCGTATTACCCGGAACGTTTCGTGCGGGGCTGCTGGAGGCCGGTTATGCAGTTGAGGCCGATCTGACGCCGGATGACTTGGAAAGAGCCGAGGCGGTGTTTGTCGGAAACTCTGTCCGCGGTTTGGTCAGGGCTCGCATGATTGCAGCCGAGAAAGCGGAACCGTCATCGTCGGCACTTGAGGGCATTCCAGTGCACGAGACACGGCGCTTGGGATAATTCTGCTGTCAGCCTGATGCTGCTGATACATCTCACGGGATAACTTCGAGCTCAGGCCATAGCGCCCTCATTCGTGCCGCCTTCTCCGCGTAGGTTTCCGGATTGGGTTGGCTGTAGTTTGGGACCAGCCGCATCGCGAAAATGTTTGCAAGTCCAAATGGGGCGTGAATGCAAATCTGATCGTCCTTACCGAGTTGCGCAGCAACGGCATGGGTCCGCGCGGCGTAAGTCGTGAGTGAATCCATCGCACAATCGAGCGGCCTGTAGGGCCTTCCGAATCTCTGTTCATACCATAGATGGACACGGGCCTGATTGCGGACTTCCACGAGCTCTCCAAGGTCCGGAAGTGCGGACTGCACCTGTTGGATCACCGCATCCTCACCTTCGTAAGAAAGGTCGCGTCCATCAAAATAGATGACGTCATAGTCCTTTATCCCGTGATCTATAGGTCTGTCTGTGATGACGTTCCAGATGGTCTGGTAAATGCCGCCCGATACAAGCCAGCCATCGCGAATCTGGAGGTCCCTGATGCATCGGAGAATATCCATAACACGCGGTATTTCCTGAAGAATATCGGCCAACGCTTCGACGCGCTCGCGCTCCGTTGTTGCGGCAATATCCGCAAGAAGACAAAAGTCTCTTTTGCACGTTTTGGAAGGAAGCATGCGATGTCCTTACGCGAGAAAGGCATCTATCGTTAGGCGATTCTCGCCTGCCTGTCTTCACGCAGGCTTGTGCGCGCCAGCTACCAAACCTGCTTTCACGCAGTGGCAGAGCGGTTAAAATTGACGCGGTGTTTCAACTTGATCTGATTGGCCACGGCGCCAATGTTGTTTCATCTTGATTTTGAGGAGGCGCCTATGGCACGGCAATTCAGAAGTACATCTAAGCGGTTTTGGTCCCGGGCCGTTCCCGCAGTAGCAGCGTTGGTCGCAACAGCAATCCTGACCCTTCCGGCAGATGCACAGAGCCGGCGCGCAAATTCCACATCATTGACTTGCGCGCAAGCGCAATCTTTGATTGCTCAGCGCGGCGCTGTGCTGATGAACACCGGTCCGAACACATTTGACCGTTACGTCAATGATCGTGGGTCTTGTCAGGTCAACGAGTATGCGAAAACCGACTTCATTCCTACGAAGGACAAAAAGAAGTGCGCGGTGAAACGCTGCGAAAGCATTACACCATTCTCTGTCCCGTAAGACTGGAGCCAAACAATTTGCGCTGCCGCTACAACCCATGTGCGGCAGCGCAATAAGTGTTAGCCGCGCAGCGTGCCGCCGGTGGCTTTCTCAACGTTGGCGATCACCTTCTTGGCAACCGCGTCGATTTCTTCATCCGTCAGCGTTTTTTTGCGTGGTTGGAGAACAACGTCGATCGCAACAGACTTTTGCCCTTCTGGAACACCGGCCCCTTCGTAGATATCGAAGAGTGTAATCTCTTCGATGAGGCTCTTGTCGGCCCCGCGGGCAGCCTTGAGGATCTTGTCGGCGGTGACCGCGCTATCAACGAGGAACGCAAAATCGCGGCGAACCGGCATCAAGTCTGAAGCATTCAGGGACCCCTTGGAGCGACCTGCCTTGGCTTTTGGCTGCGGCAAAGCATCAAGATGGATTTCGAAAGCAACGAGCGGCCCTTCGATGTCCATCTTCTGCAAAATGCGCGGATGGACTTCACCGAACACGGCAAGCGTGTTCTTTGGACCAAGCTTCAAACACCCGGAGCGGCCAGGGTGAAATGTATCCGGAGCATCGGTGAATACCTGGAGCTTGTCGACTGGCGCGCCAATTGCTGCCAGCGCCGCTTCCGCATCCGCTTTGGCATCAAAGACATCAACTGCGGCTGATGTGCCAGACCAATGGCGTCCGCTTCCAGACATCTTTGCGGTTCCACGGCGCACGCCAGCAGCCACGATCTTCTGTCCCTCTGGGGCATCGGATTCGAAGACCTGGCCGATTTCGAAGAGAGCGACATCACCATAGCCGCGATCGGCATTGCGCTGCGCTGCCATGAAAAGGCCAGGCAGCAGGCTCGGACGCATGTCTGACATCTCCGGTGAGATCGGATTGGCCAAAGCGAGCGTGTTGTTGCCGCCACCGAACAGAACGGCATGGTCTTTCGGAATGAAGGACCATGTGACGGATTCGTTGAACCCGCGTGCGGCCAGTGCGCGGCGTGCCTTGTTGCGACGGATCTGGCTTGGTGTCAGCACGGTTTTGGCGACAGTGCCCAAGCGTGGCAGAGGCGTTGACGGGACACGATCCAATCCGACGATCCGGGTCACTTCTTCAACCAGATCGGCCTTGCCTTCAATATCCGGGCGCCAGCTGGGTGCGGCCACTTTGACAGTGTCTCCGGAACCGGAAATCCAGAAACCGAGCGCCTTCAAGGTGACGTTTGCCTCAGCCGGTGTGAGGTGGATGCCAGACAGCCGTCTGATCTCGGAATACGGGAAATCGATGATGTTGGTGCTGTCCGGGATGTTACCGGTGCGAATGGCTTCGGACGGCTCACCTCCGCACAGGTCCAGCACCATGCGGGTCGCGTACTCGAGACCAGGCATCATGTAGTCCGGATCGACACCGCGCTCAAAGCGGTAGCGGGCATCTGTATTGACGCCCAGTTTCCGGCCGGTGGCCGCAATATCATCCTCGTCCCAAAGCGCAGACTCGATCAGTACATTGACAGTTTCCTCAGTACAGCCGGAAGGTTCGCCGCCCAGGATGCCCCCAAGGCTTTCCACGCCATTGTCATCCGCAATCACGCAAACTGTATCGTCGACGTCATAGGATTTTGCATTGAGGCCGTCGATCTTTTCGCCGGTTTTGCCCCGGCGCACAACCAGATTGCCGTGCACTTTGTCCGCATCGAAAACGTGAAGCGGGCGCCCCTGGTCGAAGGTGATGTAGTTGGTGATGTCGACCAGGATGTTGATCGGCCGCAAGCCGATCGCTACCAGGCGGTCCTGAAGCCACTGTGGTGACGGGCCGTTCTTAACGCCCCTGACCATCCGCAGGCCGAAAGCCTTGCACATCGGCTTGGTGTCGCCGAAGTCGAATGTCACGTCGACGGGGCAGCGGTAAGCGCCGCGGATCTGCTCGTGAGACCGTTCTTTGAGTTTTCCGAGCCCGGCTGCCGCCAGATCGCGCGCAATGCCATAAACGCCTGTACAATCTGGACGGTTCGGTGTCAGGCCGATCTCGATCACAGCTTCGTCCAGGCCTGCCCATTCGGCATAGTTCACACCAACAGGGGCATCGTCTGGCAAATCGATGATGCCGTCATGCTCGTCGGACAGCTCCAACTCGCGCTCCGAGCACATCATTCCGAAGCTTTCCACATCGCGGATCTTGCCGACGGATAGCGTAACATCCAGGCCGGGTACATAGTCGCCAGGTTTTCCAAGAACACCGACGAGGCCTGCACGGGCGTTGGGCGCACCGCAGACAACCTGAACCGGCTCGCCGTCCCCGGTATCGACCTTTAAGACGCGCAGACGGTCTGCGTTCGGATGTTGTTCGGCTTCCAGGACTTTCGCGATCTTGAAAGGCTTGAGGCGGTCGGCGCGGTTCGTAACCTCTTCCACCTCAAGGCCGATCATGTTCAAGCGGTCCAAGATGTCCTCAAGGCTGGCATCCGTGTCCAGATAGTCCTTGAGCCAGGACAGAGTGAATTTCATAACAAGTCTCTTTATCAATCATGCGGCGCAGGCCGCGAATTTTGTTCAAGAAGCGCTTACTGGCTAAAGCGGTCCACTTCCGGGATAACCGTTGCTTCGCCGTAGTTCTCCGCAAACCGGCGCCCGATTGCGGACAGGTCGCGTGTCCAGTCGGTTACCATTGCCGGTGTGATTTGCTGACCAGTTGCGATCGATTGGGCTGCTTCCGTTTCGATCCGGTCACGCAAGATGCCAAGTTCGACCTGTGCAGCGTATTCGGCCCGGTACTTGCCGAGCCAGCCCATGGCAACGATGATCACCATCACAAGCAAAGCCGCTGTGCTGGTCAGGCTTGCCCACTTTGCTGTGCCGCCAATACGGCGTTCACTCGCAATCAGCACGATCGAGGCGATCGTCAGGAACGCCACGATATAGATCGCTTGCAGAAAGCTCTCGTACTTATCGGCAGAACTGGTTTCGTGAGAAGCCCGCAGACGTGTGATCCGGTCTCTGAGGTACAGCAGCGCGTCAGCTTCAGTTCCGAGCTTGTCGCGAAAATAGGTGTCACAGAAACGAAGTCGGCCACGTTCTTCGATCTTCTCGGCACAGGCCTCCAGGAACGACGTGGGTGCAGCAACGCGCGCGTCACGATCAAACGTTTGGCTTGCTGTCTGTGCGGCCGCCGGCAGAAGGCTTGCGACAATCAAAACAGTTGCGACACAAAGACGGGTCAGGACTGACATGAAGAATGCCCCTTTAAAGATCCCAAGTTAGCTGGACAGCCCGCCGAACAGGGTCGGCAAGTCGAGCGGCCGGAAACCATAGTGCTGGATCCAGCGGACATCTGCATCAAAGAACGCGCGCAGATCGGGCATACCGTATTTCAGCATGGCGATCCGATCGATGCCCATGCCCCAGGCAAAACCCTGGTAAACGTCTGGGTCCAGTCCGCAGTTGCGGATCACGTTCGGATGCACCATGCCACAGCCGAGGATTTCTAGCCAATCATCGCCCTGGCCGATTTTGACTTCGCCGCCGGACCGGTCGCACTGGATGTCGATTTCCATGGACGGTTCGGTGAACGGGAAGAAACTCGGGCGCAAGCGCATTTTGATGTCGTCGACTTCGAAAAACGCCTTGCAGAATTCTTCCAGAATCCACTTCAGGTGGCCGAGGTGGCTTTCCTTATCGATCACCAGGCCTTCGACCTGGTGGAACATCGGCGTATGGGTCTGGTCGCTGTCGCAGCGATAGGTCCGGCCGGGAATGATCACACGGATCGGCGGTTCCTCGGTGCGCATGGTGCGGATCTGAACCGGCGATGTGTGGGTTCTCAAAAGCAGGCGCTCACCGTCGTCCTTTTCATTGAAGAAGAAGGTATCGTGCATTTCCCTTGCAGGGTGGCCTTCCGGAAAGTTGAGAGCCGTGAAATTGAGTTCATCCGTCTCAATGTCCGGACCTTCCGCAATCGAAAAGCCCATATCGGCGAAAATTGCGGTCAGTTCGTCGATGACCTGGCTGACCGGGTGAATGCGTCCGGTGTCGGTCGGGGACGGCCGCATCGGCAATGTGACATCGACTGTCTCGCTTGCCAGCCGGGCTTCCAGCGCGGCTTCCGCAAGGACGTCTTTGCGGGCCGCGACGGCATCAGTGATTTTCGCCTTGAGGCCATTCAGCGCCGGGCCCATCACCTGGCGTTCTTCCGGCGTCATCTTACCGAGCGTCTTCATTTGCTCGGAGATGCTGCCTTTCTTGCCAAGCGCGGCGACCCGCACTTCTTCCAGTGCGGATTCGGAGCCGGCGTTTTCAATTGCTGTGAGGAGTTCGGATTCAAGAGTATCGAGATTGGACATGCGTGCTCAGGTCGGTTCGCGCGCGGTGCGCGGTGTCTTCGAAACAGAAAGTCGGGGTCTTTTAGCGAATAATGGCGCACAATGCCACGGCTTCAAACGCATTATTGCGGGAGCCCCAAGGATGACGTTCGCGCTGGAGAAATCTGGCGCGTCAGCGCATAAATCGCCCGCAAGCGGGACCCTGGCACTCGGCAAACCGCCGCCTCCCCGATGCGTCGGCAACCGGAGCGCATAAATGGCAAGCAGATGCGTCTGTGTGGACCAGATAAATCATGCGGTCAGCATAAGCGGATGCTTGATCAAAACAAGAAGAAACGTAAGCGGGGGATCAGTCGGTGTCCTGGCGTTGCGCCGGGGCCACATCGCTTCCCTTGGGACGGCCAATCGATCGCTGCAGTTCGCTCGTGAGCCAGGAACCGAATGCATCCTTTGCTCGTGTCCGAGGCACATTCTTGCCGCTGATCAGCCAATAGCCGAGACCGGTGGCTGGCCGTTCAGGAAACGGTGCGATCACCTGCCCGGAATTGACGGCGTAAACGGCTAATGTTTCCCATGCGAGGAAAACCCCTTGGCCCGCGATTGCAGCGTCCATGCATAAAGAGCCGTCGGAAAAACTGGGGCCATCCTGCAGTATGCTTTCGTCAAGGTCAAAGAGGTCCAACCAGGTCTTCCAGGTAAACATCTGGCCGGGGTCGCGAATAATGGGCAGCTTGCCAATGTCTTCAGGGCATTTGATCTGTTCCGCCAGCGCAGGGCTGCAGACCGGGAAGACCCGTTGATTGAGTAGTTTTTCCGCATTCACGTCCGGGTAGGGGCCGTTGCCCACGCGGATGCAAAGATCGACATCACTTGTGTTCGGGTCCACGAGATCGACTGTTGCTTCCACGCGGACCCGAATGCCCGGGTGCATTTTGTTGAAGTGTTTCAGATGCCAGACGAGCCACTTACCGGCGAAAACCGGCGCGACAGAAATCGTCAATGAATCCTCGCGCCCGCGCTGGGTAATCGCAACGGCCGTTGAGAGGGAGGACATGCCGGACGTCAGATGGGGCTGCATTGCCTGAAGATGCGGGGTCGGAACGAGCAGTCTGTTCTTCCGTTCAAACAGCTGAACGCCCAGCTGGGCTTCTGTTTTCTGGATCTGCTGGCTGACCGCTCCGACGGTCACGCCGAGCAGGTTTGCTGCCGCTTTGACAGAGCCCAGGCGCCCGACCGCTTCCACAGCGCGCAGGCCTGACAAATGCACTTGATTGAGTGTTTTCATATTAGAAAATCTAAACTGAAAACCAGAATAAGTCGATTTTAATATGGAAAATATGCGCCTATATATAGCCATGCTAAATTCAAAAATTAAGGAATTTGGCCATGAGAAAAACAACAAGAAGGAAAATAAAGATCATGTTGAATTTGTTTAAACGTCGTCATTTGACTGCTCAATCTGGAAACAGCCTTGACCGCCGCGACCCGCTGGCGCACCCGGCAATCCAGCGCATGAGTCCGCGTGAACTGGCAGATCTGCCATTTAACCGGCGCTAAGCCAACCGGCCGGTTGTCGAACCGGCCTCAAGACTTCTGATCGGCCATGGCCGGTCGGCAACACCTAGAATAAATACAGAAACGGCGCCGCGGTAGATACCCGGCGCCGTTTCTGTATTTATTCTATAGAATTGGAAATGGATCCGCTCACTCATCCATCTTAAGGGCTTGAATGAACGCTTCTTGCGGGATTTCCACCTTGCCGAACTGGCGCATCTTTTTCTTACCCGCCTTCTGCTTTTCCAGAAGCTTCCGCTTCCGCGTCGCATCACCACCGTAACATTTGGCGGTCACGTCCTTGCGCAGCGCAGAAAGGGTTTCACGGGCAATCACCTTGCCGCCGATCGCTGCCTGGATCGGGATCTTGAACATGTGCCGTGGGATTAGCTCTTTTAGCTTTTCCACCATCGCCCGGCCGCGGCGCTCAGCTTGCGAGCGGTGAACCAGAACAGACAAGGCATCGACCGGTTCTTCATTGACGAGGATCGACATCTTGACGAGATCGCCCGCGCGATAGTCGGAGATCTGGTAGTCGAAGGACGCGTAGCCCTTGGAGATCGACTTCAGCCGGTCATAAAAGTCAAAGACCACTTCGTTGAGCGGCAGATCGTAAGCAACCAGTGCACGGCTGCCCACATAGGAAAGATCCACCTGGATGCCGCGCCGTTCCTGGCACAGTTTCAAAATTCCGCCGAGATATTCGTCCGGCGTCATGATGGACGCGCGGATCCACGGTTCGCGGATTTCAGAGATCTTTACCACTTCGGGCATGTCGGCCGGGTTATGCAGATCAATGTCGGTGCCGTCCGTCATGGTCATTTCGTAGACCACTGATGGCGCTGTCGCGATCAGATCGAGATTAAACTCACGGGACAGACGTTCCTGGATGATCTCAAGGTGCAATAGGCCGAGGAAACCGCACCGAAAGCCGAAGCCGAGCGCTGCCGATGTTTCCATTTCATAGGAGAAGCTGGCGTCATTGAGACGAAGCTTGCCCATCGCCGCCCGCAGGTCTTCAAAGTCGTTGGCATCCACAGGGAAGAGGCCGCAGAAGACCACCGGCTGGGCTGGTTTGAAGCCGGGAAGTGCTTCGGTGCAAGGTTTCTTCTCAAGGGTGATGGTGTCGCCGACGCGTGTGTCGGCCACTTCCTTGATGGACCCGGTGATCACACCGATCTCACCCGCTTTCAGTTCGTCAACCTGCATGAATTTCGGTGTCATGACACCGACCCGGTCAACGTCATAGGCAGCACCCGTGCCCATCATCTTGATCTTCTGGCCCCTTTTGAGCGAGCCATTGATCACGCGCACCAGAACCATCACGCCGAGATAGGTGTCATACCAGCTGTCAACCAGCATGGCCTTGAGCGTGTCGTCCGGGTCACCTTGCGGGGCAGGCAGTTTTTCGACGATCGCTTCCAGAACCGTTTCGACACCGAGCCCGGTCTTGGCCGAAATCATGCAAGCTTCAGACGCGTCGATACCGATCACATCCTCGATTTGCTCCTGGATCCGTTCCGGCTCTGCCGCTGGCAGGTCGACCTTGTTCAGGACCGGAACGATTTCGTGGTCGTTGTCGATTGCCTGATAAACGTTTGCAAGGGTCTGCGCTTCCACACCCTGGGAGGCATCGACCACAAGCAGGGAGCCTTCACAGGCCGCCAGCGAGCGAGACACTTCGTAGGCAAAGTCCACGTGACCCGGAGTGTCAATCAGGTTCAGGATATACTGCTGCCCGTCCTTGGCATCGTAGATCAGCCGCACGGTCTGCGCCTTGATTGTGATGCCGCGCTCACGCTCGATGTCCATCGAATCGAGGAGCTGCTCGGTCATTTCCCGATCGGTCACGGTGCCTGTCATCTGGATCAGCCGGTCAGCAAGCGTCGATTTGCCGTGATCGATGTGGGCAACGATTGAGAAATTGCGGATGTTGGAAAGGGTCTTCGTCGTCATGGCGCCCATTTACCACCGCAATCCCGTTTCTACCAGAGGATTGCGACGCGTTACTGCGGAAAAGCGAGGGAATAATTATGCTGGATTCTGTTTTTAGGCTCGGCACTTCGTTCAAGGTGCGCGTATTGGCCGCGGACGCCTGACATTATTGCGTAATTTCCGCTCGACCAGTACGATCAGGCACGAAACATTTGGCCGTCGGTATTCTGCCGTGCGCCTTTACAAAAAAGATGATCGTTTTATGCCGCTCAGAGATGCCGAGCCGGGCGATATACCGGCGATTCTTGCGCTTTATAATCAGGCCGTCCGGGAAACAACAGCGGCTTGGACGTCACAAGAAGAAACGCTGGATGAGCGCATAACCTGGTTCGAAACGCGTCAGAACGCAGGCTGGCCGGTCATCGTCGCGACCAGCCCAGAAGACAAACTGATTGGCTTTGCCAGCTATGGAGTGTTTCGCCCGCGGGAAGGCTATCGCAAGACCCTCGAACATACAGTCTATGTTGATCCTAAGTTCCAAGGGCAGGGGATCGGGGCAAAGCTTTTGCAACAGCTCATCGAAAAGGCGCAGACACAAGAGGTGCACGTGCTTGTTGGGGTGGTCGATGGAGACAACACCGCATCAATTGCTCTTCACAAGAAGCTTGGATTTGAAGTCGCCGGCAGATTGCCGGAGGCTGGAACAAAGTTTGGTCGCTGGCTTGATCTGGTTTTCTTGACGAAAATCGTCACGCCCAGCTTGGACAGTCCTGACGTTTGAAGGGGAGCATTCTGCCCCTATCAGTTCGCGGTCAGAACACTTTGACAGGCCGTTGGTAGCGCAGCCAGGGCCATTGGGCGTTTCTTGACGATTTTCGGTTTTTCGCCGGCTTTGGGCGGGTTCTTTGGAACCCAAGGCTCATCGGAGAGCCAGTAGGTCAGGTGTTCACCGCATCCATCGCCCGGTGGCGGCGGGTTTTGGTTTTTGCAGCCGCCGCTTCCTGACGGGCAGGAGAGCCGCACATGGAAGTGGTAATGATGTCCCCACCATGGGCGCACCTTGCGAAGCCAGGCCCGGTCTCTGCTGGTTTCAAACTCGCATAGTGCCTTTTTGATGGTCGGGTTCACGAAGATCCGGGCAACACGTTTGTCTGATGCAGCGCGCCGGATCAGCCGTGCATGTATATCGGTCCATTTCTTCGGATCGACGCTGCGGTCCGCCCCTTTCACATCAAGGCGGCCTTTCAGCATTGAGATTGCCGAAATCTGTTCCCGCTCTTCGGTTGTCAGCCGCCGTTGCGGCATCTCGGTCAGCCAGATATCGGCATCCAGACCAATCTGGTGGCTGGCATGTCCCGACACCATGGGCCCACCGCGTGGCTGCGCAAGATCACCCACGAGAAGTCCGTTCCAGCCAAGGCCCGGTGCGTCCTTGGCAAGATCTTTGAGAAAATCGATTAACTCCGGATGGCCCCAGTTACGATTGCGTGACAGGCGCATTGCTTGCCAAGTCGGTCCATCGGTCGGCAGCATGGCCCCGCCGGCAAGACAACCCTTTGCATAAGAGCCAATGGCGCGGGCTTTCAAAGGGGCTGGACCGTCCACATAGCCAAAATAGTCCTTGGCGGGCTGACTGCCACGCAACTCGAGTTTGGGCTTGGACGGTTGATACCCCTCCGGTACGGCCCGCTTTTCAGCCGGGATTGGAATTCCGGCGACCTGCTGGACCGCTGAAGCCGCCGGTGGATTGACCGTGCCGGGTTTTGCAGACGGAACGGGTTCTGCCGCAACACCTATCAAAGGCAAAAACGGCAGTGCGCCAAAAGCAAAGACGATTGCCTTAAGCGTGGTTTTCTTCCGGTTTGCGAAGTTGCGATGCGTCACGGCGGACCTCATGCTCTGTGGCCGAAACCAAGTGCACAAAGATGCTGGCTCCTGAGGTTTCGGGCGCCCTTTTACGCAGCATGCCCCAAAACTGCATCGCTGGCATCTTTTTCGCGCGTTTCCACGTGATCCTTCAACAGATCTGCAAGGTTATCCAGAAGCACGGTATTGTCGCGGATCATGCGATCGGCCGCACCGTTCAAGGTCAAAATGTTGCCCGGTCGTGCGTTGTCGAAGTCTTCAGCGCTCGCCTCAAGCTCCCCTTCGATCCGGTGATAGGTGACATTGGGCAACTCATTGAACAAGTGGGTCGCCTGGTAAGATGCCGTCTGGGTTTGGCCATCTGAGAAGATGGAAAGGATAGGCACGCCCTTTGACGGCTGCATCCAACCAAGGGCTCCCCAACCAATGGCCTCCTGATAGGAGAAGGTTCGTTCCTGGGCTCGTCCCGTCCCGAGCGAAATGATGACCAGCTCTTCGCTATCCCAACCCAGTTTGCGCGCTTCCAGATAAGCCGCAATGGTCGGATCGTTCATGAAAACCCCACCGTCCACCATGGGTTCTTCGCGCTTGCGGGTCAGGTTTTCGATTTTTGCCGGTTCGAAATAGGAGGGGGCTGCGGTTGTCGCCCGCACGGCCTGCCAGAAATAATAATCGTCAGGCCGGCTGCCGTTTTGCTCCAGTCCATTGGTCATGAACACAGCTTTACGCTGCTCAATGTCGTAGGCGGTGAGAACCAGCTTGCACAGGCCGCTTGCCATAGACGTCCATCCGAATTGCTCCTTCAGGATCTTTTCGAGAGGACGGGCATCATACGTTTCATCGAACAGACCAAGCGGATTGGTGAATGCACGGGCAAGGCGTGCGCTTAGCGAATATGAAAAAACCTCGCGGGCATCGCGCTCATAAAATGTCCGAAGTTCTGAGATCGTTGCTGCGGCTTCCCCCTTGTTGCCGCCAGGCCTCGGGGCGGAAAGTCCGGCTGCAATCAAACCGCCGGTCGAGGTGCCGGCCATGAGATCGAAGAGCTCGTGCATCGGCTGCGTGACGCCACGGTGCACGAGGCGGCTCTCAAGAGACTCCAGAATGCGCAACGGGATCAGACCCCGGACACCACCACCATCGATGGAGAGTATGAAGCGCTTCTTCTGGGTCATGAAAAATCCCCTTGTTCAATTGATGGGTTTCCAGTCGATCTGCCGTAACGTCGTCTGAATGCCTTGTTATACCAAAATCAATTATTTGACGGGAATTGCGTCACAGCAATGGCAGTTGGTGAGATTCAGCCGCAAAATGCCGACATAACTTGATTTTGGTAAATCACCGCGCGGCATGTGGCGCTTTTTGCCGCGAGAGCAGGTGGCTTGTTTCCACTCAGCCTTTGTCCAGGCTGAAATTTCAGATTAGGATCGCGGCGATTTTCATATCAAACAGGACATTCCATGAATATCGATCTGCTTCGACGTCTTTGTGAAACACCAGGTGTGCCGGGTCATGAGCATCGGGTTCGGGACTTGATCAAATCCGAAATCGAAGGGCTCTTTGATGAGGTGACAACGGACCCCATGGGCTCGCTGCTTTGCCGCCGGAACTCTCGCAAGAAGCCGAAGAAAGGGGATCCGAAGAAGGTCATGTTGCTGTGTCACATGGACGAGATCGGTTTTTTGGTTTCGCATGTGACCGACAAGGGGTTTGTGCATGTTCAGCCGGTCGGCGGCTTTGACGCGCGCAATCTGTTCTCCCGCCGCGTGCTCGTCTCGACGGACGATGGCGACTACAAGGGTGTCATGAACCCGGGCGGCAAGCCGATCCATATTTCTTCTCCCGAGGAACGCAAGAAGGTTCCGGAGCCCAAGGACTTTGTTGTGGACTTGGGTCTTGGAGAGAGCACCAAGGATCTCATCAAGGTCGGTGATATGGTCACCATGGATGAGCCTTTGATCGAAATCGGCGAAAAGCTCGTGTCAAAGGCACTGGACAACCGGATTGCCTGCTGGCTCGGGATCGAGGCCATCAAGGCGCTGGGCAAGTCCAAGCACGAATGTGAAATCCATGTCGCCTTCACCTGCCAGGAAGAGGTGGGTCTGCGGGGCGCACGCACCGCATCGTTTGCTATCAAACCGGACATCGGACTGGGCATCGACGTTACACTGGCCTGCGATACGCCGGGAGTTCCGGAACAGGATCGTACTACGGTGCAGGGCGAAGGGTTCGGCCTCCATGTCAAGGACTCTAGCTTCATTGCCGATCGGGACCTGGTGAAGGAGATTGAAGCGCTGGCTCAGAAGGAAGAGATTTCGTATCAGCGCACAATGCTGGCAGCAGGTGGTCAGGACGGTGCGGCTGCTCAGCAGGCGGCGGCAGGTGCGAAAGCTGTCGGGATCGTGGTCGGCACCCGCTACATCCACACGGTTACCGAGATGATCCACAAGTCCGACCTCCAGGCAGCCCTCGACATTCTTGCCGCGTATCTGAAAAAAGCTTGATGATGTTTCAGCTCAGGGCGCGTTTGGTGCCCTGGGCGCTTTGCTCGGTGTCTTTGGTATTAAGCGGTCAGACCGGCGAGATTGGAAATCTGTGACCCTGTACCAGCGTAGAGCTCGCTGACTGCGGCGCTTTGATAACTGAAGGATCCGTTGTCAAAATCGCCCTCAATAGTGGAAGCGTTTGCAGAGCGCACCGAGAGCCCGGTCTCGGAATTGAAGGACACCCGTTCGAACGAGACGAACTGCGCAGAAACGGTTTCCCCGTCGATCTCGGCTTCAATCGTTGTTGTCGAGATTGTCGCGCTTTCATAGGCGAGGGAAGCATTGGAGACACTGCCATCTTCGCCGAGTGCCGATTTCAACTGACCAGCCGTTTTCTGATAATCTTCAACGGTCGCCAGTGCGCCGTCTTTATCGTCTTCGTCGCCCTCTTTGCCGTCTTCAACGGCTTCACGAAGGGCTGCAATCACCACCGCGTCTTCTTCTGCCTTTTGTGAGGCAGCCTCCAATAGGCTGACAGCGGTATCCTTGGGCGGTTGACCTGGCTTTCCGTCTTCAGCCTCCGGCTTTGCAGACGGATTTCCGGAGCCTTGAAACGACGCGGACAACAGGCTGGTGCTTTGTGTTGTGGTTTCAATCGAGATTTGCATGACGCGCTCCGGAAAGTCTCCAGTTAACAAGGAGACACTTCGTTAAGAGACTGGACCAAAACCGTTAAGAACCCATTAACCAATTGCCGGGGCTCATGTGACGGCTAGAGGAATGTCTTTTCAAGAAATTGGCGCCCCAAAATGAGCCCGCGCTCGTCAATGCCATGTCCCAAATCATCCAGGCAATGCGCTTCGACTGTTACACCAGCCTGCGCTAGTGCGGTTCGTGCGGCTTCGAGATGATAGGCAGGAACGACATCATCATCTGCGCCATGCACGATTAAGGTTGGAGGAGGTGCTGAGAGGACCGGGCGCGCCGCAACTCCCGGCAAAAGACCTGAGTAGGCCAGAAGGCAGGCGGGCGGTGTTTTCCGGCGCAGACCCGCTTGAAACGTCATCATGGCTCCCTGACTGAAACCAACCAATGCAAGAGCTGCATCGTTGAGACCCAGGGAGATCAGTTCGGCATCAAGGAACCGGTCGAGCGCTGGTTGAGCCGCTTGCGCACCGATTTCGTACTCCCGCGGTGTTCGATATTCCAGGGCAAACCACTGCCGCCCTCCAAAGGCTTCAAATGGCAAGGGCTCAGGAGCATTGGGCGCAACGAAAGCTGCGTCGGGAAGAGCCTGTTGCCAAGCCCGGCCGAGATCTATCAGGTCGGTGCCGTCAGCGCCATAACCATGGAGGATGACGACCAGTTGTTCTGCAGCGCCTCCGGAGAGCGGTGCAAGACGAGGCCCGTCAAGCGACGGGTTGAACGCAGAAGAGGTCATTCTTTCACCGGCGTTTGCGAAAGGGCCGGTTGCGTGTTTGCTGAGGCGATCCGTTGATTTTTGAGGAACGGGAGTGCGATTAACCCAGATAATGAGGTCAGCACTGCGGCAATCACAAACGGGATGCCTGGGAAGTAAAGGTCTGTCCCGTCCCTCGTAAAAAAGGAAAAGCTCTGGGTCATGACAAAGGGGCTGATGATCATGGCCAGCCCGGCTGCGCTCGCGATCAGACCCTGCAGTTCGCCTTGCGCGTTGTCGGGAACCCGGTTGGACATCAAGCCGGTGAAGGCAGGTGTCGCAAGCGCGCCCATAACAGCAAATCCAATAAACGCATAAGCGACCCAGCCGCTTTCAGCGACGGAAAGAGCAACAAACGCAATCAGGTTGCAGGTGAGGCCAATCATGAGAATGGCGCCGGTCCCGATCCTGCGGTCCAGAACGCGGATCAGATATCCTTGCACGATTGCGTAACCGAACCCGACTACGGCAAGGGACAAGCCGATATCGGCTGGGGTCCAGGCAAAGACTTCTGCAGTGAAATAGCTCCAGACAGCCGGATAAACGTAGTGGGCAATGTCAAACAGAAGTAGCGCCAACAGGAGCACACGCACCTCCTTGTTGGAAGAGATGTGTTTTAAGGCGCCGAATGGATTGGCGCGCTTCCAATTGAAGGCGCGACGGTTTTCCAGTTTCAGTGTTTCCGGCAGCACAAAATAGCCAAAGAGGAAGTTGACAAAGGACAGCGCGGCACCGGCGTAGAACGGGGCTCGGGATCCGTATTCCCCGAGCAATCCGCCGATGACCGGCCCCAGCACAAAGCCGACGCCAAAGGCCGCACCAAGAAGGCCGAAATTCTTGGCCCGGTCTTCCTTCTCCGAGATATCTGCAATGTAAGCCGCCCCCGCAGAGTAGGTGGCACCGGCAATCCCGGAGATCATTCGGGCAATGAACAGCACCGCAAGGTTCCAGGACAGAGCAATCAGGAGATAATCTGCCGCCACCGTCAACGTAGAGATAAGCAAAACGGGCCGGCGTCCGAACCTGTCTGACAGACTGCCAAGCGTTGGACCGAACAAAAACTGCATCAAGGCAAATACGACACTCAGCCATCCGCCCCAAAGCGCAGCTTCACCGACAGGCAGGCTGGTGAGTTCGGTCAATAAGCTCGGCATCACCGGCATCATGAGACCGATGCCCATCGCATTGATGGTCAAGGTAATGAAGATGAAGATAAGCGCGTTGGATCGCTTCGGGCGGCCGGGCAAAGAATTGTTCCTTCAATACAACTTTAAGGAAACGCGCAAAACCAGTTTCAGGCAAGAGTGTTTCCGGGGAATGGCCAACAAAAAAGGGCGGTGAAACCGCCCTTCCATACCGCAAGTGCCGATTGGCCTTACAGGACTTTGAGGTCTTCGGCGACCATCTGGCCACGGCGCCACTCAAGATCGAATGCCACGAGTTGGCCTTCCTTCAGCGAGTCGATGCCGGACCGGCGCAAAGCCGTGATGTCAACGAGGATGTCGTCCCCGTCTTCGGGTTCGATCGTGCCGACACCGCGGCCCTTATCAAACCATTTTACGTTTCCATGTAGCATGGAGTCTTCTTTCCAATTTCTTGCATCAAAGCAGCAGCGCGCTTGTCTAGCGCAGCATTTCAAAGCTTTGATGACAGTTCTTTATTGTAATACTAAAATACAAGTCTGCAGCGTGAGGCTTGTCTGGCGCTTGTTCCAATGAGGAAGAAAATACAAGCGGCCCAAAACCAAAAACTACAGCCGGTCTGAGCAGTCTTCGTATGAACTCAGACCACTTAGACTGGCTTGATATGGTTGCTCAATCGTTAAATACAAGGTTGGGCGGTTGAGCTTAGAGTTCTGCGTTGATGACGTAGTTGAGGATTTTGACGATCTGGTCCGGGGTTTCCGCGACAGCAAGAGCTGCAGCATCAACTTCCTTCAGAGGATGGGTCAAGGACGGATCGTGAAGTATGATCAATGACTTACCAAGGGCTGAAGCGTAGCCGGCGTCGAAGGCTGCATTCCATTGCTTGTACTTGTCGCCGAACCGGACAACGACGATATCGGCCTTTTCAATCAGTGTCCGGGTGCGGATGGCATTCACCTTCGCGCCTTTGTGATCGTACCAGAACTTCTTGTCTTCGCCGCCGAGAATCGCTGCGCCGCAATCGTCGCTGGCCTCGTGGTTGGTGACCGGTGCAGAAAAACTGACCGGCAATCCGGCGACCTCCGTTGCGCTAACGATCTGTTCGCGCCAGTCGGTGTGAATCTCACCGGAGAGATAAACGCGCCATTCACTCATGTTCTTGCCTTTCTGGGTCGAGGGATGCGGGCAATGTGCCGCATCCGTTGGCCAGAAACTGGAAAACCGGTTCGCAGGTGTCAACCGTATTTCTGGACAAGAGTGTTTAAGGCAATCCGATAATCCGGATAGCGGAAGGTATAGCCGAGTTCGTTTTTGACGCGTTCGTTCGAAACCCGTTTGTTCTCACCATAAAATGACCGGGCCATTGGTGTGAGGTCCGCTGTTTCGAAGGCAACTTCCGGCGGTGGTGTCACACCCAGCAGTTCAGCAGCGTATGTCACGACATCTTGCGGCGGCGCAGGCTGGTCATCCGTGACATTGAAAATGCGTGTCTTTGGCGACTGCATGGCGATTGAAACCGCGCCTGCAATGTCCGCGACATGGATCCGGTTGAACACCTGTCCGGGCTTGATCAAGCGCCGGGCGCGGCCTTTTTTGAAGTTCTCGAACGTGTTGCGGCCTGGCCCGTAAATTCCGGAGAGCCTAAAAATCTGAACAGGCACCGAGGTCCGCTCTGCGAAAGAAAGCCAGGCCTCTTCAGCGGCGATGCGTTGGACTGAGCGTTTGGAGACCGGTTTGCAAGCGCTGGTTTCGTCCACCCAAGCCCCGTCGTGGTTTCCATAAACGCCGACAGTCGACAGGTAGCCGACCCATTTCGGAGAGGCTGCGGCGATATCCGCGCCGTGTCCGTTGAGAACCGGGTCGCCGGCCTCATTCGGGGCAATGGACACAAGCACATGGGTTGCGTTTGAAAGCGCGTCCGCAATCCCGTCGCCAGGAGTTTCGCCATCGAAGATAAACGGCTCAATGCCGTTTTCGCGGAGGGCGTCGGCCTTTTCCGGAGACCGTGTCGTGCCTCCGATCCAATCAAAGCGATCCTGCACTTCTTCGATAATCGCTTTTGAAGAATACCCGACACCAAAAACAAACAGGCGCATCACGACAGCTCCAAATGATTGCGGCGGATTTCATAAAGCGAGATGCCGGTGGCAACAGCAAGATTCAGACTGTCGGCTTCCCCCACTTGCGGGATCCGGATCAAGGTCCGGCAGGCCTCAGCCATATCGTCTTCCAGCCCCTTTTGTTCATTCCCCATGACGAGCAGAGCCGGTTGTTTGTAGTCCGGCGTGCGGTAGTCGACCGACCCTTTCAAATGCGTCGCAGCTACGGTTCCCGGCCAGTCTTTTGCAAGCGCCTTGAACTCGTCCTTTGTCATCTTTGCAAGGGGCACATGGAACAGCGACCCCATCGTGGCGCGGACGGCTTCGACGGCAAACGGATCCGTGCAATCGCCAACCAACATCACGCCACTGCCGCCGACTGCATCCACGGTCCGGATGATTGTTCCGAGATTTCCAGGATCCCGAACCCGATCCAGCGCGACCCAGACGGTGGTTCCTTGCGGGTCAATGTCCCGGGCGCTGAGGATGTTTTGCTCGTAAACACCCACAACCATCTGAGGATTGTCCTTGCGAGTCATGGCGCTCATGACTGCGGTCGAGACTTCAAGAATAAGTGCGCCGCGAGCCTTGGCCGTCGCCGCAGCTTTTTGGGCAACCGGGTTGTCGCGCGCCTCTGGGCCAAGGGCGAGGTAGCGGACGCCCCAGCCGGCGGCCATGGCATCGGTCGCCAGTTTCAATCCTTCGGCCACAAACAGGCCGGACTGGGTGCGGTGCTTGCGCTGGGCTACAAGCCCTTTGATTTCTTTGACGATCGGGTTGGAATGGCTCGTGATCTGTTTGACCGCGCCGATTTTTTGAGGTTTGCCGGTCTGCGGCATGCGGGAGCTCCAAGGGCTCTTCTTGAGCCAGCTGAATTTTAAAGACAGGTTGGATTGGATTAGTCCCCGCGACCGACTGGGTCAAGAAGCGACCTGCGGCACCGATGGAAGCAGACGTTCTGTCGCAATGAGAATAGAGTCTTCAATGTCGACCGGAAACTCCGTCACATCCAGTTTGCCGTCGATCGCCAAGAACGATAGCCCGTGGACTTGTGTCCACAATGGGAAGGATGTGCGGAGTACCGTCTCGTTTGTATCCGGCTCGCCCAGATAGTTTGCGACCTCTCGGAGCAGGACACCGTAGGATCCGCGGCCAACCTGCTTAAGCTCATCAATTCGGTCATGATGGGACATTGTGCTGAACATGAGCCGGAACGTGTGTGGCTCGCGTCTTGCGAACGCAACATAGGCGCGCCCCATTGCGGCAATCGACTTGACAGTGCCGCGCGCCTGCTTGGAGGCTCGGGCTTCCATGTCGATTCCAAGGCGATTAAGGCCGTCTTTTGCGATCTCGCTCAAAAGATCCTGTTTGGATGAAAAATGCCGGTAAGGCGCCGCTGTGCTCACACCGGCAAGACGGCAGGCATCCGACATGGAAAACCCATCCGGCCCATGTTCTTCAATAAGTTGGCGCGCTGCGGCGATCAGTTCACCGCGCAAATCACCGTGGTGATAGCCCGCTTTTTTGTGAATTTCTGTTTTGGCCATGTAAGGCGTTTCCGAATTTTTTCTTGTTGTGTCTCTTGCCGAAGTTAATATCGCTAACATATGTTAGCAACGATAACATAGTTAGTGCTGCTTACATTGGAAGACGATACTCCCAGAAATTGCACCGGCAGCCAGCGGACAAGGTGAGAATGTGCCATGTCGAAGGATCATAAGACCCCTGTTCCAAAGACGACCGATAGCAAAAGCAGGCTCCGGCGCTTTGGCGGAATTGCGCTGAGTGCGGCGACCTTTTCCATCAATGTCGGTCTTGCCGCCGCTGCGGTGATGATCGGTGTCACCACCATCCAGATGCGTGCAGAAGAAAAACCAACTGTTGAACCCTCGCCCCTGGCCGTTGTGGATGTATTCACACCGGATTGGGAGGCCGGATATGATGTCGAGCGCAGTTTTGTGGGCAGGCTTGAACCCGCACGCAGCACGGACCTGGCCTTCGAGCTCTCCGGGACAGTTCGAGAGGTTCGGGTCGATGAGGGTGACCTGGTCGAGGAAGGCGACGTCATTGCTGTTCTCGACACACGGACACTTGAGGCGGACCGCCGGCGCCAGGTCGCCAATCGTCAAGCGGCTGAAAGTGATCGGGAACTGGCATCGCTGACGTTAAACCGCCGACAGCTGCTGAAAGACAATGGTCACGTCAGCGCACAGGTGCTCGACGAGGCCCGGCTAACTCTCAGCCGTTTGGACGCCACGATTGCGCAGATCGATGCTGCGATCGACACCATCGATATCAATCTTGATAAGGCGGTTTTGAAGGCGCCGTTTTCGGGCCGGGTTGGAGAGCGCCTTTTGGACGACGGAGCAACCGCGTCTCCGGCAACGCCCGTTCTGCGGTTGCTGGAGAGTTCACGGCCAACGGTCCGCATCGGTTTGTCGCCGGAAGTGGTCGACCGGCTGGATCGGTCGCACAGCTATGACATCCAGATCTCGGGCCGGACGTTTAAGGCCGGCTTGGCAGCGCTTCGTCCAGACCTTCAAACCCGCACCCGGACAATCGAGACCTTGTTTGAACTCGATACACCGGAGGCAACACCCGCTTTTGGACGACTGGCGGAACTGTCAATTGTTGAGCGCGTGGAGACGGAAGGCGCCTGGATCCCGGTTTCCGCATTGAAAGAAGGTCCGCGCGGTCTCTGGACCGTGCTGACCGTCGCCGAGGATGTGGATAGCGCTGCGCCCAGCCCGACATACGTTGTGGTGCGGGAAGCGGTGGAAGTCCTGCATGCGGAAGAGCGGCGGGCGTTTGTCCGCGGGACCTTGACGCCAGACAGCTTGATTGTTCGGGATGGTGTTCACCGGGTTGTCGTTGGCCAAGCTGTAGACCTTGCGAAGGCGGGAGGCTGAGGCATGGAAACCCTGTTCTTTCGCCAACCCCGTCTGGTGGTCCTGACGCTTCTTGTGATCTTGGCAGCCGGGGCGACGGCCCTGATCGGCATTGGCCGGCAGGAAGATCCGACGATCACCAACCTTTTTGCAACGGTCACGACCGTCTACCCAGGCGCTGATCCGGGGCGTGTCGAGGCTTTGGTCACGGAAAAGATCGAGGAAGAGCTCCGTGAAGTTGAAGAGATTGATGTTATTGAATCGACGTCGGCCTCCTCGATTTCGATTATTCAGATCGAGCTGCTCGACACGTTGACTGAAGACGTGATTGAACAGGCGTGGTCGGAGATCCGGGACAAGATCGGCGACGCCACGCGCGAATTTCCCCAAGGTGTTCTGGAACCGGAGTTCAGCACTGACGGTGCTGGTGCTTTCGCATCTATCAGCGCACTTGTTCCCGAGCATGACTCGGTTTCTCAGGCAGTCATGCTTCGCTATGCCGAGGTTTTGTCTGATACACTTCGGAATGTGCCCGGCACAAAGTCCGTCGAGATTTTCGGCGAGCTGGAAGAAGAGATTCTGGTTCGTATAGATCCGGCAACGCTCATTTCCTTGTCTTTGACTGTGGATCAGGTCGCCTCTGCCATACAAAACGCCGATGCCAAGGTCCGTGCAGGCCGCCTGCGTAGTCCGGACCGCGAATTCCTTATAGAGGTGTCTGGAGAAATTGCCGCGATTGACCGGATCCGCGCCATCCCTGTGACAACTGCCAGCAATGGTCTGGTGACCCGCGTTGGCGATGTCGCCACCGTCACAAAGGGCATCCGCCAACCCGCTGAAGAGCTCGCCTTCTCAGGAGTGCGTCCGGCAATACTCGTTGCTGCGAAGATCGCGGATGGCCTGCAGGTGGACACCTGGATGACCCGTGTCCGAGATCGGATTGCTGCCTTTGAAACGGATATGCCGCATTCAATCCAGCATCAACTCGTGTTCGATCAAAGCCGCTACACGATCGACCGTCTCACAGATGTTGGCGCCAACATAGCCATCGGTATGGCCTTGGTGATTGGCGTGCTGCTTGTCACGATGGGGCTGCGGTCGGCAGTGATCGTTGCAATGGTGTTGCCTGTGGTTACTCTGGCCTCATTTGCAACGATGAGCATGATCGACCTGCCTCTTCATCAGATGTCGCTTACGGGACTGATCGTGGCTCTCGGCCTACTGGTTGATGCCGGTATCGTCATGACTGACGAAATCGGTCAGGCTCTGGCGCGCGGAGAAGAACGGCGTGAAGCTGTCCGCAAGGCCGTTCGACGCCTCTTTGCGCCGCTGCTGGCATCGACCGCCACCACGGCCCTGTCCTTCTTGCCCATGGTTCTGCTGCCGGGACCGGCTGGAGACTTCGTCGGGGCGATCGCGATTGCCGTGATCATTATGCTTGTTTGGTCGTTCCTTGTTGCCGTGACCTTGACGGCGGCAATCGCCGGCTGGCTGTTACCTGCAACGAGATTAGAGACCAAGCGCCGTTCTTTCCAACCCGGCATATTGGTGTCCGTGCCATTCAGATTCTCGCTGCAGCTCGCCATGAGAAACCCGGCAAGTTCGGTCGCGTTTGCGCTGGTCTTGCCTGTGATCGGTTTCATGAGCATGCCGACCCTGACTGCGCAGTTTTTCCCGGGCGTAGACCGGGATCAGTTCCACATTGAAGTGGAACTTTCTGATGGTACCGCGATTGCCGAAACATCCGAGGTGGTTCGTTCCATGGATGGATTCCTGTCCGATCAAGAGGGCATCGAAAAAGTGGTTTGGGTTGCGGGCAAGAGCGCTCCGGCCTTCTACTACAACATCGTTGGCAACCAGGACCGCGCTCCGGCTTTCGCTCAGGCACTTGTCACAACCAGCTCGCCGGATACGACAGCGGGTCTTGTGCCGCGGCTGCAAGGCGAACTGACCGCCCGGTATCCGAACGCGCGTATTCTTGTGCGGGATCTCGTTCAGGGACCGCCGGTGGATGCGCCTGTCGAGTTGCGCCTAGTCGGCCCGTCCTTGGACGTCTTGCGCGAACGCGGGGATGCTCTGCGCCAACTTGCATCCGGGATCGAGGAAGTAACCGTTGTGCGAACGACGCTGGAGAGCGGCGCACCGCAATTGAAATTTTCGGTCGATGAGGACAAGGCACGGCTTGTCGGGCTGAGCCTGGCGGATGTTGCCCGTCAACTCGAGGCAACCCTGGAAGGGGCTGTCGGGGGCAGTCTGATTGAAGGCACAGAAGAACTGCCGGTGCGCGTCCGGATCGGCGATGCTGCCCGCAGCGACTTGTCTGACATTGCGAGCCTGCCGTTGTTGCCCGCGATCGGAGCCGCCGGAACAGCTGGTTACGATGGGGTGCCATTGTCTGCGATCACGGACATTCGTCTAGAGCCCTCGGAGGGTGAAATCAATCGCCGGAATGGAGAACGCACCAACACGGTTCAGGCATTCGTCCAGTATGGTGTTTTGCCGGAAGAAGCCCTGAAGAAGCTCCAAAGCGAGATGGACCTTGCCGGCTTTGCAATGCCGGACGGCTACCGCATCGAAACGGGTGGCGACTCTGATGCGCGCTCAGACACGTTGAACAATCTGATCGGTTCGCTCGGCTTGATCGTGCCGTTGTCGATTGCAGCGATCGTTTTGACCTTCAACTCGTTCCGTTTGTCCGCTGTTACGCTGGTTGTGTCGGGACTGTCGGCGGGGCTCAGCATTCTGGCCCTGGCGATCTTCCAGTACCCGTTCGGCATCAATGCCATCATCGGCGTGATCGGCTCGATCGGCGTTTCAATCAACGCAGCCATCATCATCCTGACCGGTCTCCAGCAAAACAGCCGGGCGGTGGACGGTGATCGGGAGGCAATGGTTGACGTGGTGATGGGGTCGGGCCGGCACATCATCTCCACAACGCTTACGACATTTGGAGGGTTTTTACCGTTGATCCTGGCCGGAGGTGGGTTCTGGCCACCGTTCGCCATGTCGATCGCCGGCGGCGTGTTGCTGTCGACCGTGATCTCGTTCTATTTCGCACCGCCCATGTTCGCATTGGTTTATGCACGGCGGAGCAAGGCGAAAACCGAAGAAGCCCCAAGTCAAAATGAAGATACAGATTGGTCGAACGACAATCGCCCCATAGCACTCGCAGCTGAGTAGGCTTTAGCGGCTGCTCCAGCGGGAAAAAAGGGATGTCGAAAGGGCCCGCGTGCCGTCCTCTTCACGGATCACCAACTCGCCGGATTCCAGCCGTCCTCCTTGCCTGGACAAGGTTTCGGCCATGAGCTCATGGATCGAGACAAAGCTGGAGCGGATCGCATAAGCGGTCAGGATCATGAAGAGAGCGTCTTTTGCCAGCAGCTGCTGCAGGTCTTTCAGCATACCGGGCAAGCTGGTGTAGATGTCCCAGACTTCGCCTTTTGGGCCGCGCCCATATTTTGGTGGGTCCAGAATAATGCCGTCATAGGTGTTGCCGCGACGAACTTCGCGAGCCACAAACTTGGACGCATCTTCGCAGATCCAGCGGATCGGGAGATCTTCCAGTCCGGAAAGAGCCTGGTTTTCGCGAGCATAGCCGATCGCCTTTTTGGAGGCGTCGACATGGGTGACCTGTGCGCCTTCGGTCGCCGGTAGGAGCGACGCCAAACCGGTATAGCCAAAGAGATTGAGGATCTTCAGCGGCTTCTCCGGGTTTTTCTTCTTCTCTGACCGGATCCTGGAGTTGACCCAATCCCAATGCGCGGCCTGTTCCGGAAAGACGCCAACGTGGCGGAATGACATAAACCGGCCATTGTAAGTGACCGGTCCGTAGGACATTGGCCAGGTTTCCGAGACGTTGCCGGAATACTTCCAGCGGCCAGGTCCTTCTTCGTCCGTATCACCGGAGAAGACGGCATTGGCGCGGTCCCACACAGCGGTCTTCAGGCGGCGGCTGCCCATGGCCTGTGGTTCCGGCCGGACGATCGTATAGCGGCCGTATCGTTCCAGTTTCTGACCTTCGCCCATGTCCAGAAGGCGGTAGTCCTTCCAGCCAGGGGTCTCAAGGATCACGGGCCATGCCTGCACGGGCGGCTGTCCGGGTTTTGCAAATTCTGGCGCGTCGGTTTTTTCCGCCACGGTAGTCTCTCTCGTCAGTCACAAAGGGGTTCGACCACGCCTTAGAGCTATGCTGCTTCAAGGTCAACGTTGAGGCAGGGCCAGACAAAGAAAAAGGCGGGGTGACCAGCACACCCGCCTTTTAGATCTTTAAGTGTTTGCTGATCAGGCAGCAGCAACTTCCGAGAGGAAGGTCTCCACTTCTGACTTCAGCTGGTCGGTCTTTTCGTTCAGCTCACCAGAGGCTGCTAGAACCATGTCGGCCGAAGAGGACGTCTGATCGACTGCCTGCGACAGCTGTGTCATGGACGAGGAAACGGCACCAGTTGCCTCAGCAGCCCGCTGAACGTTTTGCGAGATTTCCGCGGTTGCCGCACCTTGTTGCTCGACAGCGGAGGCGATGGCAGTCGTGTAGCTGTTGACCTCTGTCATGGTCTCGGCGATTTCACCGATCGCGACAACGGAGTCTTTGGTTGCTGTCTGGATCGCGGTGATCTGGGAACTGATCTCCTCGGTCGCCTTCGACGTCTGCGTCGCGAGTTCTTTGACTTCTGCCGCAACAACCGCAAAGCCCTTGCCAGCTTCGCCAGCCCGCGCTGCCTCGATCGTTGCGTTCAGGGCAAGCAAGTTTGTCTGTTCGGCGATGGCCTGGATGAGCGTGACCACTTCACCAATCTTTGTCGCCGCTTCTGCCAAGCCTTCGACCTTCTGATTGGTGATGCGGGTGCCGGTTGTGGCTCGTTCCACGATGTCCGTGGTTTGGGCTACCTGACGGGAGATCTCGCCGATGGACGCCGCAAGCTCTTCTGCCGCGCTGGCAACAGTCTGCACGTTGTTGGTTGTCTCGTTGGACGACGACTGTGTTTCGCTCGCATGACCAGCACTGTCGCGTGCAATATCCGTCAAGGCCCGAGCGGTTGAATCAAGGCTGTCGGCCGTGGATTCCACAGAGCCAATTGCCTCTTCGGCTGTTGCACGGAAGCCTTGGATCAGATTGTCGATCCGCTGTTGACGTTCCTGGCGGGCCGATTCTTCCTGTGCATTGCGTTCCTGCAGGTTTGCGCGCTCAACCGCGTTGTCACGGAAGACTTGAACCGTGCGGCTCATGTCACCGATCTCATCACCGCGGTCGATTCCCGGGATTGCGACTTCGTTGTTGCCGCCAGCCAGGCTGTTCATCACATCCGTAATCGTTTTGATCGGCCGGGTGATGGCAAGGTTCAGGACAATCGCCAGACCGACACCGCCCAGAATGGAAAGAAGCACAGTCATTGCGATCTGGAGCTCGGCAGCTGTTGCAGCGGCACCGGCTGCCTCAGATTGAGCTTGAGAAATCCCGGCAATTTCAGCGCTGACTTGCTTGGTCAGCGTATCCAGCTGTGCCCGTTTTGCCTGCAGGTCTTGCTTTGTAGACAGCATGTCCTGAAACGCGCGATCGAAACTCGCGATGGAGATTGCGATGCTGTTGATCGCATCCGCGGTGCTGGGCAGAACATCTGCGTAGCCGACGAGTTTTTCTTCCAGTTTGACCAGCTCAGTGATCTCTGTTTGCACACCTGTCGGATCGCTGATGCCAAAGTTGCCAAACAGGGCGAGTGTCTCAGCCTCGGCGCGCAATGCATGCTCGCCGAGAGCAGTCGCTTCGATCATGACCGTTTTAATGCTGCCAAGCCGTGTATTGGCGGTCAGAACGGTTGCCTTTGATTTGCTGACTGCAGCGATCGCTTGCTCTCGAATTTGGTAAGCGAGCTCGGTAATGGCATCGAGGGTCGTACCAACAGCGGTTCTGGCCTCGTAGGCCTCTGCAAAGCCAAGATCTTCTTTCAACCGCGCGATCGCCTTATCGAGCTTGTTGGCTTGACCAGCGAGTTTGCTCACAGTCTTACGCTCAATGCCTTCGATCTGGCGATACCGCATCTCGCGGGTCCGGTCGACGATCTCTGCTGAGATTTTCATGCTTTGCTCGAGAGCGTCACCGTCCAGAGAGCCGTTGCTTTTCAGGTAGGCGAACTGGATCTTGGACACATCGTCCTGCAAATCAAACACGCCGCGCAGCATGAGGTTTGCGTCTTCCAACGTTCCGTTGGCTGAGAAAACGTCTGCGCTAACCTTTTTCTCTTCGGACAGAACGGCATCGGCGATAGAAACCGCTAGATTTTCCAATTCCAGTACGCTGGATTTCAAAGATTTCAATCGGTCAGCCTGCTGCTGTGTCTGGTTCACAACCTCGTCGAAGGTTGTTCCAAACTCTCCGACCGCAGAAATCGCTGTATCCACTTGAGACGCTGCGGTTGGGTCTCCCGCAACATCGTTCGCGAGGGTTTGAAGCGAAGAATTGAGGCCGGCGATCTCTTGGCGGGTTGCTTCCGCGAGCTCCGGTGTTGGCGCGTTCAAATAGTTCTCGCGCACCAATGAGGTGCTTTGAACTTGCCGCCCAACATTTGCTGATTGATCAGCCACTTCAAATCTTGCAGACAGCGAAGATATCGCAAAATATCCAACACCGCCAACGATCGCGGTCAATAGCAAGATTGCTGCAAAACCGCCGCTGACTTTGAAGCCGAACTTCAGATCAACCAACCACTTCAAGGCACGTTTCATCGAATCCCCGCACGTCCGGAAAACTGTGATTACTGATCAAGGTATGAGGGATAGCGATGAAGAATAGGTAAAAATGCATAAAATTACTAAGCAGAATTATAAATCTAAACGTGATGACATTAATATTTTTGCGTAAGGAAAAAAACGGAGAGAGTTTTGAAAGCGATTATTGAGTTTTTATTAAACATGTTGACCGCCGTTGATGTGGATTTCTGACCCTGTCACATAGGACGACGTTTCGCTGCACAAGTAGTAAATTGTTTCGGCAACCTCGTTCGGCTGACCAAGACGGCGAAGGGGAATATCTTCAATCATGTCCTCTGTCCCCGGAGATAGGATGGATGTATCGATCTCGCCGGGCGCTATCGCATTGACCCGAACGCCATGCGGCCCAAAATCTGCTGCCATTTCCCGCGTAAGGGACGCAAGCGCAGCCTTTGACGTGGCGTAGGCTGTGCCCGCAAACGGGTGAACCCTGACACCCGCAATGGAAGTGACGTTCACCACCGAGCCAGTGGCCGCCTTTAGTTCGCTGAACAATCCTTTTGCGAGCAAAATGGGGGCAAAGAAATTCACCTGAAAGACATTCCGCCATTCATGCATCGGAGTGTTCAGTGAGTTGAGCCGTTCCCCGCCGTTTCCTTTCGGACTGATCCCTGCATTATTGACCAGTGCATGGAGCCGGGATCCGTTGGGCTCAAGCCTCTTCCGGATTTCCTGGATCGCAAACCCCATGTTTTCCGGATCTGAGAGATCGACCTGGATATGATCTTCCGGTCCCATCGGCCAGGGACACTTGTCGGAAAAGGCTTGACGAGAACATGTAATAACACGCCAGTTTTCCGCGGAGAACTTTTTGACTGTCGCGTGCCCGATACCACGGCTGGCTCCGGTGAGAACCAGTGTCCGCCGTTCGTCAGTCGGTTTGCCATTGTTCATTTGCTGATCCGCCAAGTGCTAAGTATGCTCTAAAAAGTTGACTTTTATAGTACGGTTTCTGTATTCCGCTGCCATCTGTCAAACACTATATGCGATGAAGTCCTCGTAACGGCCAGACCCCAGTATGCTCATTTGCTCCTGTAATGTATTATCAGACAAGCAATTACGTGAAGCTGCGGCAGAGATGCGTGACGATCCGAATGGTAAAATCCCAACGCCTGGATCTGTTTTCCGCCATTTAGGGTGCCGGCCGCGTTGCGGTGGATGTTTTCCAAGTGTCATTGACATTATTCACGAAAACACACCAGAGAATGAGAAACCTAAACAGCGGCAGGCGTCTTCCGGGCGCAAAGCCGAGAACCGTTGAGCTTTTAAGAGGGACTGATGAAGGGCGACGCGCGGGTCATTGACTACTTGAACAAGGCTCTCCGGCATGAGTTGACAGCGGTCAACCAATACTGGCTGCATGGCCGCTTGCTTGCGGATTGGGGATTCGGAAAACTTGCTGCCAAAGAATTGGAAGAGGCGGAAGAGGAGCGTCAGCACGCACAGGATCTGATGGACCGGATCTTGTTCCTGGAGGGGTTCCCGAACCTGCAAACGCTCGACCCTCTGCGGATCGGCCAATCGATGAAAGAATGCCTCGAAGGCGATCTGGCAGCTGAGTACGCGGCCCGCTCCCTCTACCACGAAGCGCGCGAAGTTTGCCGTGAGCAGGGCGACTATGTCTCAATGAAACTGTTCGAGACCCTGCTCTCCGATGAAGAAAGCCACATCGATTTTCTTGAGACCCAGTTGGCTCTGATCGAGCGCATAGGGATCGACAATTATTCACTGTTGCAAGCCCAGTCAGCAGATACGCCAGAGTAGCTGCAGCCCAGATTATTGCGGTTCAGTCGCCGGACTTTCCAACCTGTAGACTGGACCGCCTGCCACTTCAGCATCCTCGAAATCATGCGTGACCAGAAGAACGGGCAGGGCGCGTTCTTTGGCGATCGAGAATACCTTTTGCCTGACGTCAGCGCGTCTCGACTGATCGAGGCTGGAAAAAGGTTCGTCAAGCAAAAGGGCTTTGGGTCTGGCCAAAAGAGTTCGCATCAAGGCCACCCTCGTTTGCTGCCCGCCTGAAAGCTTAGCCGGATCCTTGGATTCAAGCCCTTCAAGATTTACGACCTCAAGGGCTTCCTCCGCCAACCTCTGCCTTTCTCTCCGATCTTTGATCTCGGAAGGAATTGCAAACATAAGATTTTGCGCGACAGACATGTGGGGGAACAAAAGCGGCGATTGAAACATCAAGCCGATATGGCGCTCTTGCGCAGGAACGGTGGTGACGTCGGTACCGTCCAGGATGACACGGCCTGTGGACTTGAAGTCTGGTTTCAAAAAACCTGCGATGAAGTCAAGAAGGCTTGATTTCCCGCTGCCGCTTTCTCCCATGACGGTCAGCACCGTCCCTGGTTCAATCGTTGTATCAAGCTCCAACAGAGTGCGGCCATCCAGCTGGATGTTTACATTCTCCAGGATGAGCCCCTTCTGGTTTTGGAGAGTGCGGGCGTTCATTGACTTAAGCATCCAGGCGCAACGCGGTTCTGTTTTTGAATAGAACAGCTGGGATCGCAGCAGCAACAGCGAAACCGGCAAACGGGATAAGCAATTGCAGCAAGGCGTAGACGGCTGTGATTTGCCTGTTTCCGCCACTTGCGAGCGCAACGCTCTCTGTTGTCACGGTGACGACCCGGCCGGCTCCGATCATGAGTGTGGGAAGGTATTGCCCGACGGATACAGCAAGGGCAACTGCCAACGTCACGAGGACCGGGCGTGTCAGCATTGGTAGTTGCACCCTGAAGAAGATTCTGGCTCTGCTGGCGCCCATGGAAGCTGCGACGCGGGCATATCGGGGGTCCTGCCGCTGCCACGGGTCACTGAGCGCAAGAAAGGCATAGGGCAAGACGAAAACCAGATGTGCAAGAAGCACGGCTGTGAAACTTCCATCCAGACCAATCATCAAGAACAACATCTTGAGGCCGAACAGGAACGCAATTTGCGGCAGGAGAAGGGGCATAAAGATGAGCGTTCTCAGCTGATGATCTACAGGCTCTGCGGCGTGTGATTTTGTTTCCAACAGCCAAAGCGTCAACGACGTGCTGATGAGCGCTGCCAGAACACCAAGTAAGATCGTCGTGCCGAGGATCTGTGGTGTTTGTGTCAAGGCCATTGAAAGCGCCGATACGGACCAATTCTGGGGTAGCGGAGTCGGATACCACCAGGACTTGGCTAAACTCCAGATCATCAGGACAAGCAGGGAAAGGCACATGGCTGACACAATGAAAACCATCGTACCAAGCGCTGCCATTCGGCCAGCGCCATCCGCTTTTATGCGGTGTCCTAGCGCCAAACGGGTTGAGCTCAGCTTGGTGACACTGGCTTCGAACCACAAATAAACAACAATTGCTCCCGAGCTCACTCCAAGCTGAAGCAATGCACCGGCTGACGCGGCAAGACGCAAGCTGAGATCCGGATCATTCATCCAAACCACCAGCCGCGCAGCCAACGGTGCCGGTGTTGTGGGCCCCAATATCACGGCGACATCCACCACGGAAGTTGAGTAAGCGATCACAGCCAGCATCGGCAGACGGATGAGCGGATAAATCTGGGGCAAGATTACTTTGAAAAAGCCTGACAACCGACCGTAACCGAGACTGGCTGCCACTTTGGTGTAGGACTTGATCTCTGGTCGGTTCAAAGCGGCCAGTGTCATTAAAAACAGAAAAGGGACCTCTTTTGCGACTAGACCCAGGGTCATGGTGACCCCATAGGGGTCGTTAACCAGCAACAAATCCGGCGGACGCTCCCACCCTGTTGCCCAAGGCGACAAAAGCCGGGCAAGGAACCCGGACGGGGCGATCAGAAAGGCGAGACCGATTGCGGCCGCAGCGTGCGGTACTGACAAAAGCGGCGACAGGAAACGGCTGACGCGTTGAAAGGTTTGGGTACCGCTCCATGCGGCTGAAAAACAAAGAACGATTGCAAGCGAAACCAGTGACGCAACAAGGCCTGTCCAAAAACTCAGCGCCGTTGATTGCAGCAGGCCCGGCATGGAGAAAAGCTGTGCGAAAGGCGCAAGCGTTATCTCTCGCGCCCCAAGAACAGGGAGGTAGCCGAAAGCCGGCAGAACGGTTCCTGCAAGACCGGCCAGAACCGGTCCCGCCAACAGCAACACAACGATCAGCGAGGGTAAATTCGAGCCTGGCCGGAATTTGGCCAAAGGTTTATTGGCCCCCTGCGCCGTAACGTGTTGCCCAAGCCTGCTCCAGAGCAGTAACCCAACTCGGATGCGGTTCTGGGAGAGTTGCGCCAAGTTCTTCCGGCGTCAGGGTTGCAGGTCCAAGGTCCTGGGTATCGAACAATGCTTTTTCGTTGTCTGGAAGGTCAGCCACGTTCAGCACTGTTGGGTCGCCCCAAATCTCCGGGTCCTGTTTGCGCATCTGGGCCATTGGCGACAGCAAATGGTTCGCGAAAACTTTTGCGCCTTCCTGAGCCGAACTGTTGAACGGAATGGCGACAAAGTGAGTGTTTCCGACCGTGCCGCCATCGAAAACGAATGTGCGTACAGTTGGTGGCAGTTCGCCGTTCACGATCGCACCGGACGCATCACCTGGATTGAACGAAAAGGCAATGTCGATTTCACTGTCCGCAAGGAGCTGACGCATATGGGCCGCGTTCTTCGGGAACGCTTGTCCCTGACGCCAGAGATGAGGATGCAGCTCATCCAGGAAGTTGAACAACGGCGCCGTCTGCGCCTCGAATTCGTTCGGTTCGACCGGAGCAGACAGCACGGCTTTATCCGCGATGGTGTTGAGGAGCGCCTGTTTCAGGAAGGTCGTTCCATAGAAATTCGGCGGTTGCGGGTAGGAGAAACGGCCCGGATTGGACTTCGCATATGCGAGCAGCGCGTTGAGCGGCGCCGGAGGTGTATCGAGCCGTGCAGTGTCATACATGAAGACCAGCTTGGCCATGCCCCAAGGACTTTCTTGTCCGTCTGTTGGAACGGTAAAGTCGACCAGGACTGTCGGTTTGTTTTCCGTGTCGACATACGTCCAGTTCGGCAGGCTTTGTGCCCAATTGGGTCCTGCGAGCAAGCCACTTGTCTTCATGGCGGCAAAGTTTTCGCCGTTGATCCAGACGAGGTCGACGCCGCCACCGCTCGTCTTGCCGACTGACTTCTCTGCGAGTACCTGGGAGACGACACTCGCAGTGTCGCTGACCTTCACATGAACAACCCGGACATCATAGAGGTTTTCAACTTCCCGCGCGGCCCACTGGATATAAGCGTTGATCCGCGGTTCGCCGCCCCACGCATGGAAATAAACCGTCTGTCCTTTGGCTTCGTCCAGAACGTCTTGCCAGTCGCTGTCTTGTGCCGACACCGGCTGTAACGTGAAAAGACCGGAGATGAGCGCAGCGGCAGCGACAAGCAGACGTTTCATTTCAATCCTCATGGTGCGGGAGTGTCCTCCCTCGCTTACGGCAACGAACACGGTCAAGACAAGGCTTTGTGATTAGCCTGGGCATCCGGACTGGGCTCAGACCGGCAGAATATGCGTGTCCTTTATTTCTTCCATGACCGCATAAGTATGCGTTTCCCGGACGCCGGGAAGGGCCAACACCACATCAGACAGGAATGCCCGGTAGGCATCCATATCCTTGACGCGGCTTTTCATCAGGTAATCGTATCCCCCAGCAACCATGTGGCATTCCAGAATATCTGGCGATCGTTCGACGGCCCGCTTGAAGGCATCAAAGATCTCCGGAGATGTGCGTTCCAGCCGGATTTCGACAAAAACCAAAAGCCCCCGGTCCACCTTCTTCGGGTCCAGGCTTGCCGAAAAATGTTCGATATATTTTTCCCGTGTCAGGCGTTTGACGCGCTCTGCGGTCGCTGTCGGAGATAGCCGAACTTTTTCCGAAAGGTCAGTGTTGGTGATCCGGCCGTCTTCCTGAAGTACCTTGAGAATTCGCCGGTCCGTTGCGTCGAGCATGTGAATTTTATCCGAATTTATGATTTCTATAGTTATATACTTCGTATAATAGATAAAAAATAGAGAAAAATACAGCAGATTGAAGCGTATCATAGGCGAATGTATCGTTTGGTCTTGTTTGGGCCACTTTGGGAGGTGCCTATGTCCGCAACTGCTGCCGTTTTGCCGGGCGTTAGTGAAAAAGATCTGCAACCGTTTCGCGCCGACTATGCGCCGAGCGACAAGCCCATTGTGGAAGCGCTATTAAAGGAAGCTACCGGAGACCCGGTCGTTGAAAAGCTGATTGATCAGCGGACCCGCGGATACATCGATGACATGCGGTCAGTTCAGGTTGGTCTTGGCGGTGTCGAAGACTTCATGCGGGAGTTTGGCCTGACCACCCGCGAGGGTCTTGCCATGATGGTGCTAGCCGAGGCCTTGCTTCGGGTTCCGGATGGTGAAACAGCAGACAAGCTGATCGAGGACAAGCTGGCAGCGGCCAAGTTTGATGATCCAAGCGGCCCGAAATCTGACACCTGGCTTGTTTCGGCGTCATCCTGGGCGCTGGGCGTCACCTCCCGTCTTTTGCATCCGGGGGACACGCCTCAGAACATTCTTTCCAGCCTGGTCAAGCGCATGGGCATGCCGACGGTGCGGCTTGCGACCCGAAAAGCCATGCAACTTCTTGGGCATCAGTTCGTACTGGGGGAAACCATTTCGAAGGCGCTAGAGCGCGCGAAGACGCAGGAAGCCAAGGGCTACCGCTACTCATACGACATGCTGGGCGAAGGCGCCCGGACCGAAAAGGATGCCGAGCGCTATTTCCAATCCTATGCCACTGCGATCGAAGCGATCGGAAAATCCGCTGGCGACAAAAAGCTTCCTGATCGTCCCGGTATTTCGGTGAAGCTCTCCGCTCTGCATCCGCGGTATGAGGCCATCAAGGGCGCCCGCGTTCAGGAAGAGTTGCTGCCACGCCTTAAAAAGCTCGTCCAGATGGCGCGCGAGCGGGATCTGAATTTCACCGTCGATGCAGAGGAGGCAGATCGCCTCGAAATTTCCCTGGACATCATCGCGGCTCTTTTGTCCGATCCGGTCACAGGAGGTTGGGACGGCTTTGGCCTTGCCGTTCAGGCCTATCAGAAAAGAGCTGTCCGTGTGATCGACTGGCTGGTGGATGCTGCGCGCAAAACCGATCGCAAATTGATGGTGCGTCTTGTGAAAGGCGCGTACTGGGATACGGAGATCAAACACGCCCAAGAAAATGGCGCGGACGGCTATCCGGTCTTCACCCGAAAGGCTGCAACGGACCTGTCTTATCTGTGTTGCGCCAAGCGGATGCTGGCTGCACGCGATGTTCTTTATCCGCAATTTGCGACCCATAACGCGCTGACTGTTGCGCAAATCGTTGAGTTGGCCGGTGGAAATGCGGACGGCTACGAGTTCCAGCGCCTCCATGGTATGGGCGAAAGCCTGTTCAAATCCGTCTGTGAGCGGGATGGGTTCCCGACCCGGATTTATGCTCCGGTGGGCGGGCATAAGGATCTACTGGCTTATTTGGTACGCCGTCTCTTGGAAAACGGCGCCAACTCGTCCTTTGTGACGATTGTCGGAGATACATCCGTCCCCGTCGAAGCCATGTTGGAGCGGCCGCGCGAAATTCTTGATGGTGGCCACCACGCCGCAAACCGTTCCATCCCGATGCCGGATGATCTGTATGGGGCTAGCCGGAAAAACTCGGATGGCGTCGAGTTCGGCTGGGCCGAAGAGCGCAACATTCTTGTTCGCGGAATGGCAAAGACCACAGCTCCGTTCACGGTTGCGACGCCGCTTGGCAAAGGGCTTCCAGCGAACGGCGAACCGAATCCGATCTTTTCTCCAGTGGACGGGACAACCAAGGCGGGGACAGTTTCATTTGCCGACAAGGCAACTGCAGAAAAAGCAATGGATGTTGCTCAGACCGGGTTCGAACGCTGGTCACGCCGCCCCGTGGAAGAGCGCGCGGATGTCCTGGCAAAGGTCGGGGATCTTCTGGAAGACAACCGCGATCGCCTGATGACCATCCTGTCGGTTGAGGCCGGCAAGTGTTTGCCGGACGGGATCGCGGAGATCCGGGAGGCCGTCGATTTTTGCCGCTATTATGCGCAGGAAGCGCGCACCCAGTTTGGCGATGGGCGCTTGATGCCCGGACCGACCGGCGAAGAGAACCGGTATCGTCATCGTGGGCGGGGCGTTTTTGTCTGCATTTCACCCTGGAATTTTCCGCTGGCGATTTTCCTTGGTCAGATCAGCGCCGCCCTCCTTGCCGGAAATGCGGTCATCGCAAAGCCTGCAGAACAAACGCCACTCATCGCCTATGAGACCGCAAAACTGCTTTATGAAGCAGGGGTGCCGGAGGACGTGTTCCTGCTCTTGCCTGGCGATGGCGAGGTTGGGGCTGCCTTGACCGCGCACCCGAAGGTCGCCGGCGTTGCCTTCACCGGTTCAACGGAAACCGCTTGGGCGATTAACCGGACACTTGCCATGAAACGCGGTCCAATCGTGCCGCTCATTGCAGAAACCGGTGGTATCAATGCCATGCTGGTGGATGCGACGGCCTTGCCGGAACAGGTGTGCGATGACGTGATGATGTCCGCCTTCCGGTCCGCCGGTCAGCGCTGCTCCGCTCTACGCCTTCTCTATGTTCAGGAAGATGTGGCTGATTCCCTATTGGCGATGCTGGAAGGCGCCGCAAAGGAACTGGAGCTTGGCGACCCCCGTTTTCCATCAACCGACATCGGCCCGGTGATTGACGATGAAGCCAAGGCAAACATTCAGGCGCATATCGACGAGATGCAGGAAAGCCAGACGCTGCGCTTCGCCGGGAAAACGCCGGAGGGAAGCCTTTCTAACGGGTCCTGGATCGCACCGCACATCATTGAATTGGACAAGGCGGAAGCGCTCACTCGCGAAGTTTTTGGCCCCGTGCTTCACGTCGTCCGTTACAAGGCCAAGGATATCGACAAGGTCCTCGATCAGATCGCCGCGACTGGCTATGGCTTGACCCTCGGTGTTCACAGCCGGATTGACGCTACCGTGAAGAAAGTCGTCGACCGCCTGTCGGTCGGCAATGTCTACGTCAATCGGAATACAATCGGCGCTGTTGTGGGAACCCAGCCGTTCGGTGGCTCCGGATTGTCCGGCACCGGACCCAAAGCCGGTGGACCCGCTTATCTGACCCGCTTTGCTTTGGAGCAGGTGGTTTCGATCAATACGGCTGCTGCCGGTGGCAACGCAAGTCTGGTTGCGGCATCCGACGACTAGAGCGGTTTTTGAGAATGGGGCGAATTGACGAAACAATCGCCCCAGTCCCCTTCGCCTTCGCCGAAGGGGATGTAGCCGCGTGCCGCTAAAATCTCAGGTAGGTCTGTGTCCGATTGGGCCTCGTCGAGAGCAGTTTCAAAACCTTCAAATTCTCTCGCTGCCAAGTTTTCATCCTCCGCCAGAATCCGTCCCGAGGCTACCGCGTCGCGGGCGACAGACGTCAGCTCTGAGTATCCAAGATCGGCGATCGCTATCAGCCAGCCGCTCCAGATTGGATCGTCCGCTGGCGGTGCATCTTCCGATTTGAGAAAACCGCGAAGATTGCGCTCTGTGGAGACAGCATTCACCCTGCCCTTAAGCGCCTCGTAAGTCCAAGCCCTTAAAAACGCATCCCGGATCATGAAATCCAGTTTGTCATTCTGAAAGCCTTCCCACAGGTCAGTCGCTTTTCCATAGCCCAGGCACATCAGGACACGTGGAAAAGTCTCGCCCAATCCAACTTCCCCAAGAAGGTCCGCGAGTATCAGAGGCTGTTGGGTCGCAAGTCTGTAGACGCCGTCAAATGTGTATTGTGTTCGAAGGACGGCGAGGATGTGAAGACCAAGGTAAAAGGACTGCGCCTCCAATGCGTCCAATTCCGTGCCGTTTGCGGCCTTACCAAGGATTGGCAAAAAGATAGCAGCTGAGCGATCCGGGTTTTTCAGACAGTACGCGAGCATCTCAGCCGGATAGGTTTCCGGATCCGCCAGGTTTTCCAAGATGTCACGACGATCGAGCATAAAACCTCCGGCGAAACTCTATCACAGGTAGAATGTCAATTTCAGCTTCCCTTTGGTTTAACGCGCCGTGTGGCTTCAGCTAAAGTCGGGTCATCCGGCCACGGATGTTTGGGATACCGGCCTTTCATGTCGGCCTTCACGTCGGACCAGGAACCAGCCCAAAAGCCGGGAAGATCCTTGGTGATCTGGATGGGTCTCTGGGCGGGAGAAAGAAGCTCCAGAAGCAGCGGCAAACGCCCGTTGCAGACAACTGGATGTTCACTGAGGCCGAACAACTCCTGCACACGGATCGACATAGTCGGACCTGCTGCCGCGCCATAGTCGATTGGTACCCGGCTCCCAGTCGGGGCCGTGAAATGGGACGGTGCGATGGCTTCAAGTTTCTCAGTCGCATCGTAAGGAAGTTTTGCGGCGAGCGCGGTCCCGAGCACGGCAGCGTCAATCGCGGCCGAGCTGGTCAGGCCTGCTATGAACGGCCCAAGCCAGTCCTCAAGGCCATCGGTGAGCGCACGGTCTGACAGATCCGGGAGATCGTCCGCACCATTGTCTCGCGCATAGGTCAGACGCTTGCGCAGACGGTCCTGATCCTTGCTCCAGGGGAGGCGGGAAACACCGCGTCGCCTGATCTCTGAAAGGAGCGCCTTCTCGATAGCTGCTGGATCGGGTGAGGTTATGTTTCGCGATTGCAACTCCACGGCCTTGTACCGTAAGACGCGCCGTGCCTTCAGGGCACCTTCTTTGGTCAGTTGCACCTCATCGGTTTCGATGATGTCGTTGGAAAACAAATCCTCGATTTCATCGCGGCTTATGGGCGCGCAAAGCTGGATCCTGCCACTCGCCGCTTTGCCTTGAATATCCGCTACAGTCAGGAATGGTTCTGATGCCAAGCCATGCTCTGCGGGCAACTCGGCGCCCCGGCCATTGGCGAGACGAAAACGCCCCGTTGCGCCCCGTGCCTGGGCGACGCGATCTGGATAGGCGAGGGCGAGCAGCATACCGCCGCATTCGATATCGATTTCCGAGCCGCTGCCGCCGGCAAGTTTCAACCACCGCGCTGCTAGGGCTGTGCCGTCCTTTGCGCGTTGGCCTCTGTCGTTCTTCAAAGTCTGCAAACGCGCGCGCAGATCGGGATCACGTCCTCCGAGCCCAGGTTCAGAAAGCAATAGGGCGATGAGCGCTGCCGTGTAGCCCATATCCCGCGCCGCGCCCTCCATCACCATGTGGGCGAGCCGCGGATGCAAAGGAAGCTTTGCGAGGCTTTTTCCCTCCGCTGTCAACCGCCCGGAACTGTCGAGCGCATGTAAGTCCGCTAATAGCGTGACCGCTTCGTTCCAGGCAGCTGTTGGTGGTGGATCTGGAAACGTGAGAGATGCCGGATCCGAGGTGCCCCAGGCCGCA
>ERZ1023324.28-NODE-28-length-78136-cov-4.609777_pt1 | contig 78136 bp, 78 predicted proteins | sample MGYA00520886_ERZ1023324 | MGnify/ENA primary metagenome ERZ1023324 (study PRJEB32759, sample SAMN07749864) | skin metagenome | biome: transportation; feature: city; material: polyester macromolecule | host: Homo sapiens | place: Hong Kong:KT line | collected...
ATTTATCACGGGAAGCCTGACATCCAGAGTCGGGAAGATGGTGTCAATCACATGCAAGCGTGGAAAGCTTGGAGCGCCTCCATTGCTGATGCTGTCATTGATCCAGGCCTTCCGGTCGGGCCGTCGAAAACGATCACGCCAGATGGTGTCGAGGATCACGGGGGAGCCAATCCAGCGAGCGGCATGACCGTTCTGCAAGCCGACACAATGGAAGATGCGATTGCCTTGGCCAAAGGCTGTCCTCATCTCAGCGGGACTGGCACCATAGAGATCGCAGAAGCTTTGAACATAGACATGTGAGCCTGCAAGACCAGCCCACTGACATAGACCCCGGGGTCGTCTGGAGCCTGGTTGGAAACCAAACAACTCGCCCCGCAGATCAGTGAGACGCGCCGATCGACGCCACCCTTTAATCGAAAATAATTGATCAGCGATGCTCGCTTTGTTGTCATCAACGGAGCCTGCATCGCCGCTGGAAATCAAAGGCGACAATCAATGACCCAAGTCCTGCTGCCCGTCACAATTACTTTTACAAGCCTGCTAGCTATTTCTCTCATCCCGCTGACCGGCTGGATCGGCCTGCGCCGCGAAAAAATAGGTGGTGTCTTTCGAGGCGACGGCGATGATGCGACGCTCTTCAAACGCATCCGGATTCACGGAAACCTGATGGAGAATGCGCCAGTCTTCATCCTGGTTCTGGGAGCATCCGAAATGGTTGGGCTTGGACAAAAGTGGCTTTGGTTGGCTGTTGCCGTTTTTCTCATTGGGCGTGTCTTGCACTTCATTCTCTTTGACAGCAGCAAACGGGGCTTTGCAATGCTGATCACCTTGCTTCCCGGGATGTTGCTGGGCTTGTGGCTTCTTCTGCAGACTTGGCTTTGAACTACACTTGGACCGAATCTCCAATCCGGCTTCAGAAAACCAAGTTGCCCGCCGGCCCATCGGTCCTACCTCTCCTAGGACAGGAGACAGATCATGGACGCAAGTTCGGCACGTACGGAAACGCAGACTTCAAAAGCCCTTTGCGCAGAGCGGGATCCCAGCGTTTACATGATGCTGGTGGATGACCGGCTGAATATCTTTTCCGTGTTCGACGATTTGCGCTACGACCGCTCGGACGCGGACATGATGAGCCCGGGCATGCGCACGCATGCCGTTCAGCAGCTCAAACCCCACGGGTTCAAGCAAACCTCCGGATCCGTCCTGCACAACAAGGCCGATGATGTGTTCTGCTATATCCCAAAGCCCCAGGTGCTTGGGGCGTCCCCGTTCGATGTTTTGCGCTACACGCCGAAGCGCGTGCAGGACTACTATATCCTCACGCCCACGCAAACGGCCTGCCAGATCATTGACACCTATTCCTTTGATGACGCTTTGGAAAAAGTGTCAGCTCTCATTCAGAAGCAGCCGATCAATCTCTACCGGTTGATGGATTATCTGGAGCGCAAACCGGTCCATGAGACGATCCGCGAAGCGCTCGGGCACTTCAAGTTCATCCAGCGCAAGGCCGTACAATCTGAACCGCTGAAACGCCGGAAAGCCTTGGGGTCTGGCCTCTTCGGCTAGGGATCGAGAATGCAGTCAGTTCCGCTACATCAATCAGCGGGCGTCAAATCAGGATAGATTTCACGCCCAAGGTTGATCGTTTTTAAGTGGCCGAGCATCTTTGGGCGTTTCAATCAAAAAGCCCGATGGGTTAGGCCCGTTAATGCAGGCTCAGTAAGACTTCTATGTCCCGTAAGGTGAGCGGCGATAGCAGTGCGCGGTCGTCGTTGTTGAGGTTTGTGCCTTCATCAACTTGCTGCTTGATCTGCAGTGCGATCTGGCTGGTTGGCTGATAGTACAGGTCCGGGTTCGATCGGCTCAGGTCTTCAAGCAAACGCGTAATGAGTTTTTTTCGCTTTTCAGCGTCCAAATCGCCGTGTTTTTCCTGCAACATGGCTCTCAATCCTTTTTGAGTTCAATATCTTGTGTCAGGAAAAATAGCGCACAGCGCCCTTTGGTCGAGCCACCGCAACAAGGTTTCTGAAGAACGCTGAAAACCGTTTCAGCTCTGGGGCCGGTACTTCCCGCTGACAGGATCCAGAACAAGCTTTTCACCGCGCCCGGCCGGATCAGCCTTTGCCGCCGCCTTGGAGATCTGCGCTTCGACATCCGCCATCTTGCGCTTGATCCGTTGGACAATCCAATATCCGCCGACCGCCAATGCAGCGGCCCCAATCAACTCGGTCATCTTAAATCCCCTGTTGCTGACCTAGCTCACACCCTCAATACGTTTTTTTAAAGACCAAAGCGCTGCCACATGAGCCGCTCCTCGGCCGCCGAAATCAGTTCATTGCCCAGGCCTGCGGTCAAAGTTCCGGCCTCCAGATTGACGCCGACGCCGCCCTTTCGGCCGAACAGGCCCCGCGGTGCCGAAATCAGCTTGCCTTCCGCCTTGTCGCCGTAGCGCTTTTTCAAAACACCGCGCAGATCGCCAATGGAATCCACAAGCCCAAGATTGACCGCGCTCGATCCCGTCCAGAACTTGCCCGTGAAAAGATCCGGATCATCCGACAGGACATCCGCCCGGCGGGACTTCACCATGTCGATGAAGGTGTCATGGATCTCTTGCTGCAGGGTTTTCAGGTATTCGATGTCTTCGGGCACTTCCGGTTGGAACGGATCGAGCGTGACCTTTTTCTCACCCGCCGTATAGACCCGGCGCTCAACACCGATTTTTCCAATCAACTCCGTGAAGCCGAAGCCGGCCGCGACAACACCGATCGAGCCGACAACGGAAGACGGATCGACGATGATCTCATCGCCCGCAAGCGCAATCATGTAACCGCCACTGGCTGCAACATCCTCAACAAAGACCAGAACGTCCTTTTCGTTCTCCTTGGCCAGATCCCGGATCCGCTGGAAAATCAGCCGCGATTGCACCGGCGAGCCCCCGGGAGAATTCACGATAAGCGCAACAGCCGGCGCCTTTTTCATGGAAAAGGCGCGCTCCAAAGGCAGGGCTGCGGTTGCCAACGACAGGCCTGGCCGCAACGGGCTGGACATGCCAATAGGCCCCTGCAGGCGCACGACTGGAATGATGGGGGCGTCATTTTTCAAAAAACCGGGCAGAAACCGGCGCAAGGAAGACAGCACGAAGAGGTAATCCTGACTAATTTGTTGTTTCAGGAGATATAGGTGCTGGTTTGGAAGATACCACTGCGCGATCGAAACAAGGCAGCAGGATTATCGGGCCGGGATAATGTGCGGCTGTTTCACCAGGGTCTTTTTGCGGCTGCCATTGGCACCGGCCTTTTCGGCCAAGCTTGGCGGCCGGATCGTCTTGGCCGCCATAAACTCGGTCTTTCCGCTGAACTGCCAATTCATTTTAACACCTGCGTAGCCGTTGGCGCGCCAGACGATGCTGCCGCCAACAGGCAGATCCATGCCCGGGATCCGCAAAGCAATGGTGTCCGGCAGATCGTCCAGCTGATTGCAGAAAAAGCGGCATCCGGACAGGCTGGCATCCACGATCTGACAACTCACCGGAGGCATTCCGTGTCCTGGAAGAACCGAGGCCGCGATAGAAACCGTACGGCGCTTTTCCTTGCGCTTTTCCCGTTTCGTATCGTCTTCGAACAAGAATGAAACCCGGACCTCTTCCTCCAGGATATCCCGGATCTTGCCCTTGACCATCTTGTCCAGACCAGACAGGCGCAGACCGATTAGTTTGTTTTTTTCCGAGTGGGAGGTGTCCCGGATCCGGCATCCGGATCGGGTGATGTCTGTCGCGATCGCCTCCTCGCAATCAAGGGTCTCGAAGTCGAGAACCAGGACCATGATGTTGGAGCCGCCGGAATATCGGTCAAAGATTTCCTTCACTTCCAATCTCCAGCTGATAGCGGTTAAAGACCACTTCCAGTTGGGGAAAGACCATAGCCCTCAAAGCGCAAAATATTGTTAATTCTACCGGTGACTCTATGATGTATTTGCAGTGATTTTTATACAATACTTTCCGAAAGTATGTTTTTCCGTTTCCTTACAGCCCTTTACAACACACCCGCACAACTTTCTTTGCTATCCAGAATGCAAATATTTGAGCTTGTGTTTGAGTAGCGGCTGCATTTTCTTGAACAAATTGACCGAACGGTCAGCTTGCAATCAATGCCTTGCACCGCCCCAGTTCGTCGATCAGCCCAGCTCATGCAGCTTGGATTTCACGCTGAGAAAATCGCGCCAGGACAGCCGCTTCTCAAGCGGACTGCGCAACAGGTAGGCCGGATGGTACGTGGCCAGAGCTGCGACCTGACGCCCTGCGACTGGATAGGTCATCCAGCGGCCACGCATTTTCCGGATACCGTCCTGCACTCCGAGCAGCGTCTTCGCAGAGGCCGCGCCTAGGAACACAACGACATCCGGGTTCACCAACTCGATCTCGCGCTGGATGAACGGGCGGCAGATCTCCGTCTCCTGCGGTGTCGGCGTGCGGTTTCCCGGCGGCCTCCAGGGGACGGTGTTGGCGATATAGACTTGGGATCTGTCGAGGCCAATTGCCTTCAACATCCGGTCAAGCAGCTGACCCGACCGACCGACGAAGGGTTTGCCCTGTAGATCCTCATCGCGGCCCGGCGCCTCACCAATAAACATAACTCTTGCATCTGGGTTGCCATCGGCAAACACGAGTGACTTGGCCGTGCGTTTCAAGTTGCAGCCGTCGAAAGCCTCAAGACAGGCCCGCAGATCAGCCAGAGACCCGGTGCTGGAGGCTTGTTCACGCGCCATGGAAATGACCGCCTGATCCGGGATTGCTCCGTGATCGGTGGGGTTGCGGGGACCGGCTCCAACGACCGGCGCGGCCGGGGCTGGTCCGGGCTGAGAGGGGGATTGGTGCTGCGGCGGCATCTGCCGAACGTGTTGGGAGGAGCCCTGCCCCGGAGCAACTGGCTGAGCTGCAGCCTGCGGTGTGGCAATTTGCTGGCGTGCTTTTGCCTGAACTTCGGAGAGCTGGAACCAATCAACGACGTCTTCACCCAGCGATGCATCAACGCCTGATGCCAGATAGAAATCCAGCAGGGCTTCCAGATGCCGCATATCAGAGGGGCTGTGTTGCAAACGAACTCTCCAACGGGGCCGAGCGCCCAGAGACTGACCGCAGATGCTGTCATCAGATGAACCGGTAAACTAAGCTAAGAGGTCATGCCTGCCAAGGCGGCACCACACAGCCGCAGATATCCTCCCACACCCTTTGCGTAAAGAGTTGCGCACCCAAACAGGAAGGCACCGCATCGACAGGCAGGCATAATTACGTTTACGTAAGCGTCACTTTTGCACTTGACGCCCGAGCCGAGCTTTGGTCTATCTGGCCCCAAATAGGAGCATTCGGCAACCGGCTTCGCATTTTCATATGCAAAATGTCGCGAATTGCCTGTCATTGAACGGCAAATCGCGCGAAACCGGCACTGCGAACCTTGCGGAGGGAGACATTTCATGAGCGAACAGGACGCGCTCGGCGAACGCGAAAGCATGGACGTGGATGTGGTGATCGTCGGCGCTGGCCCGGCTGGTCTGGCCGCCGCGATCCGTTTGAAACAAATCGCCAATGAAAAAGGCGAAGACATCAGCATCGTGGTCTTGGAGAAAGGCTCCGAGGTTGGTGCGCACATCTTGTCTGGCGCCGTGATTGATCCGGTTGCCCTCGACAAGCTGCTGCCGGAGTGGCGCGAGGAAGACACGCCGCTGAAAACCCCTGTCACGGACGACCAGTTCATTGTGCTTGGGCCAGCGGGCTCGATGCGCCTGCCGAACATGTTCATGCCGAAGCTCATGAACAACCATGGCAATTACATCGTGTCGCTTGGCAATGTCTGCCGTTGGCTTGCGGAAAAGGCGGAAGCGCTCGGCGTCGAGATCTATCCGGGCTTTGCTGCAGCCGAGATCCTTTATGATGACAACGGCAATGTCACGGGCGTTGCGACCGGCGACATGGGCATCGGCCGCGATGGCAAGCCAAACGCAATGTTCACCCGCGGCATGGAGCTGCGCGGCAAATACACCCTGATCGGCGAAGGTGCGCGCGGATCTCTTGCCAAAGAACTGATCGAGAAGTTCGAGCTCGACAAGGACAGCGATGTTCCGAAGTTCGGCATCGGCATCAAGGAACTCTGGCAGATCGACCCGGCAAAGCACAATCAAGGCCTGGTCCAGCACTCCTTCGGCTGGCCGCTGGACGGCAAGACCGGTGGCGGCTCCTTCCTGTATCACCTGGAAGACAACCAGGTGGCTGTCGGCTTCGTGGTGCACCTGAACTACGAAAACCCGTGGCTGTCGCCGTTCGACGAGTTCCAGCGCTTCAAGACACACCCGGCCGTCCGCGAGACGTTCGAAGGCGGCAAGCGCCTGGCCTACGGCGCACGCGCCATTACAGAAGGCGGGTATCAGTCTGTGCCAAAACTGTCCTTCCCGGGCGGATTGCTGATGGGCTGCTCCGCGGGCTTCGTCAACGTGCCGCGGATCAAGGGATCGCACAACGCGATGCTCTCCGGCATGCTGGCAGCAGAAGAAGTCATGACCGCGATCGGCCGCGGCGAGGCCAATACAGAGCTCGCCGCCTATGATCAAGCGTGGCGCGACAGCGAGATTGGCAAGGATCTTTGGAAGGTCCGCAACGCCAAACCGCTCTGGTCGAAGTTCGGTACGGTGCTGGGCGTTGCCCTCGGCGGTCTCGACATGTGGACCAACGAACTGTTCGGCTTCTCTTTCTTCGGCACCATGAAACACGGCAAGCGGGATTCTGAAACGCTGAAACCGGCCAAGGATTGCAAGAAGATCGACTATCCGAAGCCGGATGGGGTGATTTCCTTCGACAAGTTGTCATCGGTTTTCCTTTCGAACACGAACCATGAGGAAGATCAGCCGATCCACCTCAAGGTTGCTGACGAAACACTGCAGAAGATGTCCGAGCACGACATCTACGCTGGCCCATCCAACCGTTATTGCCCGGCCGGGGTTTACGAGTGGGTGGAAGAAGGCGAAGACGTACCACGCTTCCAGATCAACTCGCAGAACTGCGTGCACTGCAAAACCTGCGACATCAAGGATCCGAACCGCAACATCACATGGACGGTTCCGGAAGGCGCAGGCGGTCCGAACTACCCGAACATGTGATCTGTTCGTTCACAGAAAAAACCAGAAAACCGGGACGTCCAATTGGACGCCCCGGCTTTTTCTTATGTTCAACGTTTTGAGGCCGCTCAGAACTTCCCGTTGTCGTGCGCCATCTCTGCTGGAATCGGGGACACGACGTCCCAGTGCTCAACGATCTTGCCTGCCTCGACCCGCCACAGATCAAAAAACGCCCACGGCTCACCGCCCATGACCGCGTCTGAGGCAACAAAGACAAAGTTGCCTTCGGCAACGACGATTTGCGGCTCAAACTTCGTGATCACCTGCCCTTGGGCCGCAAACTCTTCCATGGCCTTCATAAGGCCGTTAAGGCCGTCGCCGATGAGCGGATTGTGCTGCATGTAAATCGCCGGATCCATATACTGGGTTACGTTCTGCGGCGCGGCACCGCCAAGAACGTCCCGTACGAAACCGACAACCAGTTCCTTGTTTTCATGTGTGCGGTTATGGTCGGTCACCTCGACTGGGCCATCGGTCATTGACCGTCCGGAGATAGTTACCTCGGGCGGTGCCTGGAGATTGTCCCAATGCTCGGCAACAACACCATCTTCAATTCGAAACACATCAAAAGCGACTAGGCTCGGTGCCCCAAAGGCATCTGCATTTTCATAGGTATTGTGCAAGACGACATAATCACCTTCCGAGATCACACGGTGAGTCGTGACGGTCAAACCGGAGTCTTTCACAATGGGGATTGCGCCCAGCAATCCATCCGCGCCGGTCGGGATCGCCGGATTGTGTTGAATATAATCGGGTGCCAACAACGGTTTGGCAGCCTCTGGATCGTGATCCACGAAAGCTGCGGTCAAAAGAGCAAGTACCAATTCCTTCGGCGACATGTTTGTATCCTCTGTTTGTGTCGTCGCCATAGTAAGTATTCATTCTGCACCTGCAGTCAATTACGCACTAATTTGTCACAAGGTATGCTCCAGGATACCTGTTGTTTTGTCATGTGTTCTGACACATAATCCAAGTTTGATATCTGTTACTGGTTCCCTATGCATACCGAGACATCCCATGCTCCCAATTGGTGTTGAAACCAAGGCTGAAGCCTCGAATTGTCCGATCCGATCCGTTCTCTCCAATGTCACCGGCAAATGGCGCATGATCATTGTTCTGGCGCTGGAAGATGGACCGATGCGTTTTGGCGAGATCAAACGCTGCATCGGAGATGTCACGCAGCGGGTGCTGACGGAAAATCTGCGCGGACTGCAGCGGGACGGCTATCTCACCCGCACGGTCGATCCAGGCCCGCCGGTCGCTGTATCCTATGAACTCACGCCACTCGGCCAAAGCCTGGTTGCCACTTTGAAGCCTCTGGTGTTTTGGTCCGGCGAGCAGATGGAGCAGGTTAAAACAGCGCGCCTGGAGTATGATCGGGCCCATCCGAAATAAGCCCGTCTATCGGACGAATATGACTGCACGGGACGCGCAGACTTGAAACGCAACGTCGACCGGACACGTGGCATCAGTCCTTACTGGTGCTGGAGACCGGCTGAGGATTGAGGCTCCTAAAACCAGAGCGGGTTACACATAAACAAAAGTTATGGCTTAAAAGATCCATCAAATACATAGACTTACCATTAAACCCAACGTTGCTGGCGCGCACTCTTCCGAATGCAAAACACACCACACAACCTTGGACTGCATGATTCTCAAGGATTCGGCGCTTTTGCGAGCATCTTCAGCCGAATTATCGATTTTCAATCCACAGCCTCGGGGCAAAATTTGACGATATAATCATTTTTTATGGGGTGATAGATAAAGAAAATACAATGAACAATTCATTGATGTTTAAGGTTTTCCGGATTTCACACAGCTAGAGACTTCGTTCATGACTTACGCAACACAACCTGAATTTTCCGCAGCACACCTCAGTTAAAATGTTGATTTTTATCGTCTTTATACGTTTAAAACCACGATTGACGCAGTCTAGGTTGTATTTGCACTTTGCAAATGATTAACCTAAATTCACTTGCATCGGAAAGATAATAAGAAAGTCTTAGAAGATTAGAGTGGGCTTGCACCTGCGGACACCGAGACTCGCTTAGCGTTAAAACGCAAAGGCAGAAATGGTGTCTTGTGGACCAGGAGCAGAGGGCAAAATGAGAGACGCGGCGGTCTCGCACTTTTGGCTCGATGTGACAAATGACTACTCAGCGCGGATTGACTGCACTGACCCCATCGACCACAGGACACCGCACCGGGAAGGCCACTTCCCGGTGCTTTTGTTTTCAGCGTCTGATACTTGGCAAATGCTCGATTATGCCGCGTTCTTGCGCGCCTGAGGGCGACGGCGGCGGTTCTTGGCAAACCGACGACCGTTGTCGTTGTCGCCAGCACCTGCTCCGGCAGCCTTTTGGAACCGTGGCTTCCCGCCACCACCGGACCTGTTGTTTTTCGCGCGCTTGGCAGCCTTTGCAGCGGACATCGGCGGCACTTCACCACTGACGACCTCAATATCGATGCCGATCAGCTTCTCGATCTGACGGAAGAGACCGATTTCTTCCGGCGCACAAAGCGCAACGGCATCGCCATCCGCACCTGCACGGGCAGTCCGGCCGATCCGGTGCACATAAGCTTCGGCGACTTCGGGCAATTCGAAATTATAGACATGGCTGACGCCCGGAATGTCGATACCGCGCGCTGCAACGTCCGTTGCGACCAGAACTTTGATCGCGCCGGAACGAAGTTCCTTAATCGCGCGCTCGCGCTGGTTCTGGCTCTTGTTGCCATGGATCGATCCGGCAGCAATGCCCGCCTGCGCCATTTTGCGCATCAGGCGTTCGGCGCCGTGTTTCGTCCGGCAGAATACCAGCGACATGTCGTCCGGCTGATCCGACAACACATCGATCAGGAATCCGGTCTTCGCCTTGGCATCCATGAAGTGAACCTTCTGGCGGATCTTGTCGGCGGTCCGGCCAGCAGGAGACACTTCAACACGTGCCGGATCCGTCAGGTAGGATTGCGCCAGCTCGTTGATCTGCTTCGGCATGGTTGCCGAGAAGAGAAGCGTCTGGCGCTCCTTGGCCACAAGACCGGCAATACGGCGCAGTGCATGAATGAAGCCGAGGTCCAGCATCTGATCAGCCTCATCAAGCACCAGATACGATGCCGAGCCGAGATCAACCGCATTGCGGTCCACGAGGTCCAGCAACCGGCCTGGTGTTGCAACCAGAATATCGGTGCCTTTCGACAACCGCTTGATCTGCCCGTTGATGGACACACCGCCAACCACAGAGGTCACCCGCAAAGGGGTGGTCTTCAGGAAGGAAATCAGGTTCTTGGCGATCTGGTTCACCAGTTCGCGGGTCGGAGCCAGTATCAGTGCTCTGGTTCCTTTGGGTGCCGCCCGTTGCGGCTCGGCCAGAAGACGCTCGATGAGGGGCAGTCCGAATGCGGCGGTTTTGCCGGTCCCGGTCTGCGCCAGACCCATCAGGTCCTGTCCGTCAAGAATAAGCGGGATTGCTTTCTGCTGAATCGGGGTCGGAGCCTCATAGCCATTGTCTTTGATGGCGCTCAGCAGCGAGCTGGAAAGCCCCAGGCTTTCAAAGTTGGTCAAATCAAATATCCTTTGTCAGGCGGACGAGGTCGCGCCTGCGTGACCGCCTGTTGATCGCGGTCCTGTTGCGGTTGCGGCTGCATAGGCTATCTCGCCATCTGCACAAGCCGTCAGCCCCCGCGTGAACTGGGTACTGGGAATATGTCCGGCTAATTTGGACATGAGCCTGTCATGCCTGGCACATTCAATCGGAGCAACTGCTCCCGGCCGCTCGGGCCTGTGCTTGCTGCTCACGCGGCAGCGGCAATGACGTGCGGTGTATCTGCCTTTCTGATGGTTTTGTCAAGCAGAGGCTCTTGCATCCCACGAAAAATCAAGAACTTCTGCTTGTTCCAATCAACGATCAAAGCGATGGATCGGCGGTCACGGCTACGGGCGCAGCCGGATCAATTTGCCGTCATCGCTGTCGGTCAGCACATAGATGAACCCGTCCGGACCCTGACGCACGTCCCGGATACGCTCCCGCAAGTCCGACAGCAGTTGTTCTTGAGACACGACTTCTTCGCCGTTCAGAGTGAGTTTGGCCAAATGCTGTCCGCGAAGGGCGCCGACCAGCAGATCACCCGACCAGTCGGGGTATTTGTCGCTGGTCACAAAAGCCATTCCAGAGGGGGCGATCGACGGATCCCAATAGAAGATCGGCTGTTCCATACCGGCCTTTTCGGTTCCCTCACCGATCTTGCCACCGGAATAGTGGCGGCCATAGGAGATAACCGGCCAGCCATAGTTCTTGCCCGCCTCCGGGATGTTGATCTCATCCCCGCCTCTGGCTCCATGCTCCACGGTCCACAAAGCCCCAGTTTCCGGATGAACGGCCGCGCTTTGCGGGTTCCGGTGGCCGATCGACCAGATCTCCGGCTGGTAGGCCGGATTGTCGAGGAACGGGTTGCCCGGTGCTGGATCGCCTTCGGGGGTCAAACGGAGCACAGAACCCGTATGATCGGATGTGTCTTGAGACCGGGGGCCATCCCCGCGATCGCCAAGCGTCATGTAAATGTTGCCATCGCCGTCAAACGCCAGTCGTGAGCCAAAGTGGCGTCCGCCAAAGGCCTTGTTGTTGCCGGCGAAGATCGTGTCCCCTTCAACCAGCGTGTAGCCGGAGCCATTCGACCCATCGAGCGTTGCCCTGAAGAGTGATGTTCCAGCGCCCTCCGGAGATCCTTGGGAGAAGGTGAGATAGATCGTCTGATCCGCCTCAAAAGAGGGGCTCAGCACAACGTCCAACAGACCGCCCTGCCCTTGCGCAAACACTTCCGGAGTACCGGCAACAACATCCTGGCGGCCATCTTCGTGAACAACCTTCAAAACACCGTCACGCTCGGTGACCAGGTATCCACCATCAGGCAGAAAGGCCACGCTCCACGGATAAGACAAACCAGAGGCAACTGTTTCAGCGGTGACAGCAGACTGCGCGTGCGCACTTTGATTGGGGCTGCCCGCAAGGCCAAGGAATGTGATCCCTGCGACCAACACCGTCCACGCGTATCTCAACAATCCATGCCGTGAGCCCTGACGCCAATATGCGTGTTGCACATCACCCTCCCGAAAACCATCCATCCGATCCCGCGGCCTTTGGTGCCGGCGCGATTTCCAGATTTACAGATAGGGAGTGATTTTGGCAGGAACAGAGCTGGTGCGACGATTAATGTGCTGGTGCGAATTGTTCCCTCACCCGGCCGCTAATGAAACCAGCGACCTGTTTCGCACTCATTTTTTTGCCAACCGCGCTGCGATAGTGCGTTTTTCATAGACGACATTCCAGTCGATCAGAACCCGCCAGACCTGCTCGGCCTGATCGGCTTCCAAACCCAGATCTTCGGCACGGGTTTTGAGCGCTGCTACCATGGTTTCGATCCGGTCATGATCGAAGGCCTCGTCAGGATGCTGTTTCAACTCGGCCATGCGCCGGACATAGCCCTGGCGCTGCGCAAAGAGCTTCAAGAGATCCTGATCCAGCGCATCGATGGCTGTTCGGATGTCTGCCTTGGTCTGGCAGTCTGCGGGGCGTTTGATGTCGGTCATGCGCTCTTGTTTCGCAAACACGGAAAACCGGCCAGCGGTCACAAGGACGCACCGGCCGGAAATGCGGGGGTGTTCCGGACAGCTTCGTTATGCGGACTGTTCTGGAGCCCTTGTTTGCGCTTCAACGCTCGCAAGCGCGGACATGTTGACCACGCCACGGGACGTCACCGACGGTGTCAGGATGTGGGCCGGTTTTGCTGTGCCGAGCAGGATTGGGCCAACATGCAGCGCATCCGTTGCGACCTTCAAAAGGTTGTGCGCAATGTTCGCGGAATCCAGGTTTGGGAACAGAAGAAGGTTTGCCTCGCCTTTCAGCTTGCTGTTCGGCATGACACGTTCACGCAAGGCGACGCTCAAGGCCGAGTCCCCGTGCATTTCGCCATCTGCCTCCAATTCCGGATGCCGCTCCCAGATCAGCTCCAGCGCTTCTCGCATCTTGCGGGACGAGGCAGTGTCGCGCGAACCGAAGTTCGACATGGAGAGCAGCGCAACCTTCGGCTCAATGCCAAACCGGCGGATTTCCTGCGCCGCAAGGATCGCCATCTCGGAGATCTCTTCTGCCGTTGGGTCTTCGGTTACGAACGTGTCGGACAGGAACATCGCGCCCCGGCTGTTGATCAAGAGCGACATGGCCGACAGATCGCGGGCCGTTTCACAAACGCCGATCACCTGGCGGATATCGCGCATGTGTTTGGTGAACCGGCCTTCCAGGCCGCAGATCAGGGCGTCCACTTCGCCGCGGCGCACGGCAATGGCCGAGATGACCGTCTGGTTTGTCCGCAACACGGTTCTTGCCGCCGTTGGCGGCATGCCCAAGCGGCCGACACACTCCAGATATTCATCGACATAATCGCGGTAGCGTGGATCGTCCTGCGGGTTCACAAACTCAAAATCCACATCCGGACGGATCTTCAGACCGAACCGTTCACAGCGGGCTGTCAGAACGTCCGGACGGCCGACCAGAACCGGTTTGGCAATGCCATCTTCAATCAGCACCTGCGCGGCGCGAAGTACCCGTTCGTCTTCGCCTTCCGCGTAGATGATCTTTTTCGGATCCTTGGCCGCGTTCTGGATGATCGGCTTCATGATCAGGCCGGAGCGGAAGACGAACCGGTTCAGACGGTCCTGATATGCGTCGAAATCCTCGATCGGCCGGGTCGCAACACCGGTATCCATCGCAGCTTTGGCCACCGCTGGCGCGATCCGCAGGATCAGGCGCTGGTCGAACGGCGACGGGATCAAGTAGTTCGGGCCAAAAGTCTCGGTCTTGCCGCCATAGGCGCGTGCGGCGACATCCGATGGTTCTTCCTGGGCGAGGCCCGCGATGGCCTCGACGGCCGCGCGCTTCATTTCCTCGTTGATGGTGGTCGCACCCACATCGAGCGCGCCGCGGAAGATATATGGGAAACACAGGACGTTGTTGACCTGGTTCGGGTAGTCGGAGCGGCCGGTGCACATGACGACATCGTCGCGCACTGCCATGGCGTCTTCCGGCATAATTTCAGGGTTCGGATTGGCAAGCGCCAGGATCAACGGGCCCTTGCCCATCCGCTCGACCATGTCGGGTTTCAGAACACCAGAAGCCGACAACCCCAGGAACACGTCAGCACCGTCGATCACTTCGCCAAGTGTCCGCTTGTCGGTCTCTTGCGCGAACACCGCTTTCCACTGGTCCATCAAAGCTCGGCGCCCCTGGTAGACCACGCCCTCAATATCGGTGACCCAGATGTTTTCGCGCTTGGCACCGAGTGAGACCAGCATGTTCAGGCATGCGAGGGACGCTGCCCCCGCGCCAGATGCGACAATCTTGGCGTCTTCGATTTTCTTGCCGGCGAGCTGCAGACCGTTGCGTACAGCCGCCCCGGCGATGATTGCGGTGCCATGTTGATCGTCATGGAAGACCGGAATGTTCATGCGATCGCGCAAGGCGGCTTCGATCATGAAGCATTCCGGTGCCTTGATGTCTTCCAGATTGATGCCGCCGAAGGTCGGCTCAAGCGCGGCCACGGCATCAACGAATTTGTCGACATCCAGCTGATCGACCTCGATGTCGAACACGTCAATCCCGGCAAATTTCTTGAAAAGGACCGCCTTACCTTCCATCACCGGTTTTGAGGCGAGCGGTCCGATGTTACCAAGCCCGAGCACCGCGGTGCCGTTGGAGATGACGGCAACCAGATTGCCGCGGGCGGTATAGTTGGCCGCCTTTGCCGGGTCCTCGGCAATCTCAAGACAGGGCGCTGCGACGCCCGGCGAATAGGCGAGCGCCAGGTCGCGCTGGTTGCCGAGCGGTTTGGTCGCCTGGATTTCCAGCTTGCCGGGCTTTGGATGCTCGTGAAAGAACAGGGCAGCTTCGGTCAGGTCGCTTTCTGTTTTGTTATTATCGCTCATGACGTTCTTGTCTCCCTACCGCTTCTCGTAGTCACCTGAAACTGTAGTTCGTCTGAATTTCCAGCGTGTTCTGAACGAACTACAGGTTCATAGAGGTGACTAGCAAATTTTGTATCCGGTGTGGTTTCCGGAATTGAAATTTGTGCCCGTACTCGGTGCAAATATCAGACAAATTTCAATTCCACCACACTCGGTCATTGATCTGGTGCGTCTGTTGAAGCCGGCGATCCGATCCTGACCTTCGAAATTTCATGAATTGTCTTCGACCTTTACCCGGCGCGATGCAAAATGAGAACCCGTAACAGCCCAAACAGCACGGCAGCGTTCAAAATATGCCACAGGAAATGCGTGCCGAGGGCCAGCTGACTGCATACCGGACCGTCCAGCGTCCGGAAAGTCAGCGAAACGGTAAACAGTATCCCGATGAGAAGCACTTGTTTGGCGAGCGTTTTGTCGTGCTGATAAAAGAACCCGCCCACAACGAAAATCGCCAGAAGTGCGGGCAAGTATCCGGCAGACGACCCGATCAGCGGCGCCCAAACCTCGCCCACCATCGGTGAGAGCACGAAAAAGCCGATCACGATCGACACGCTGATCACCCAATGGAGGTTGAGGAAGCGCCGGAGCGCGAACAGCAAGAACCCGTGGATGAAGACAACGATCGGAATGACATCAGCCAGAAGCGCCCACCGTGTCGCGAATGTGTGGAACAGAAACGACCCGATCCCGGTCGCAAGCACAACACAAATCAGAAACAGCGCGACCCAATCATCCGGCGTCTTTCGCCGCCACAAGAGATAAGCGGCGAGAGCCGCCACAACAAAGGCGGCGTTGGTGATGGCGTTGACAGGTTCTGACCAGAACTCTGGACCGAGGCGTTCACAATAATTGTTGAGCTGATCCGTCAAATCCATCCTGCGCTGTCCCTTTGCTGCTTTTGATCCTGAACCTTATTACAGCGCGGGTGTGACAGTCTTCGCAATCAAGGCACCAAGACGGGAAATGCCCTCGGTGATCTTCTCCGGAGTCGTGGCTGAAAAGCTGAGACGCAAGGTGTTGCCACCACTTCCATCTGCGAAAAACGCCTTGCCCGGAACAAAGGCAATCTTGGCCGTTTCGACAGCTTCTTTCAGGAGGCCTGCCGCGTCCGTGCCTTCCGGCAGCTCGACCCAAACGAACATGCCGCCCTCAGGCCGGGTCCAACGGGTCCCTTCCGGCATGTGGGTTTCAAGTGCGGCCAGCATGGCATCCCGGCGCTCACGGTAGGCAGAGCGCACCTTGTCGACTTGCGCGTCAAAGACGGTTTCGGCAACGCGTGCCATGGCTTCCTGATTAAGGCTTGACGAGTGCAGATCGCCCGCCTGCTTCAAGAGCACCAGACGGGAGATCACATCTTTTGCAGCACAGACCCAGCCAAGCCGCAGGCCGGGAGACAGTGTTTTTGAAAAGCTGCCGCAATAGAGCGTCCGCGTGTTTTCAATACCGCCGGACCGGGCACAATCGAGCGCGAGAACGGGAGGAACAGGTGTCCCGTCATAGCGCAAGCTCTGATACGCGCCATCCTCGATAACAGCGCAGTCCAATTCGTCGGCAAGTCCAAGCAACCGCTGGCGTCCCGCTTCATCCAGTGTTTCGCCCGTCGGGTTGGCAAAGTCCGGCGACAGATACGCAAACTTGACCTTGCCACCGCGCTCTTCGGCTGTTGTCCGGTAATCTTCTGCGGACCGGTTGGTCATCGGGTCCAGCCGGTCGTAATTCGGCTCGTAGGCATTGAAGGCCTGCAAGGCCCCCAGATAGGTCGGCCAACCAACCAGGGCGGTGTCGTTTGCAGACAAGAACAGTTTTCCGAGGAAATCGAGCGCCTGCTGCGAACCCGAAGTGATCAGGATGTTTTCCGGGCCGCATGAAACGCCAAGTTTTGCCATTTCTCCAACCAGCCACCGTCGGAGCCGCAGACTGCCCTCGCTTACCGAATACTGCAGACCGGCAGCCGCCCCATCGCCGCTGAGCGCATCCGCATAGGCCGCGCGGAAGGCGTCCGCCGGAAACAGCGCCGGGTCGGGAATGCCGCCGGCAAAGGAGATGATGCCCGGCTGGTCCAGGAGTTTCAGAAGCTCGCGGATTTCAGATGCACTCATGCGCTTTGCGCGCGTCGCCAATACGGCGTCCCAGGTCATCATGCTTGCTCATTCGGTTTCTTGTGATGTTGATTATTTAAGTCAATAATACTGACCTATTTTGAATGCAAGTGTCTTATTCTTGTTATTTTTTGTAATTTTATTTCAACCCCACCAGCCTGAAACGGTCCAACCTTTGGCATCTCCTCTGGTTTCGCGCAGGTCGATCACTTATGTCTGTTGTCAAACAGGAGCCAAAAATGTCCCGTCTTGATGAAAGCCGTCCATTCATTCCGTTGAACATTGCCGTGCTGACCGTGTCCGACACGCGGAAGCCGGAGGACGACAGGTCCGGCAACACTCTGGTGGACCGGCTTGAAAAGGCAGGGCACACACTGGCCGACCGCAAGATCGTTCAAGACGATGTCCCGGCGATCCAGGCAATTGCCAAGGACTGGATTTCAAGGGACGGCGTCGACGTGATCATCTCCACCGGCGGCACGGGCTTTACCGGCCGGGACGTCACGCCGGAAGCGATGGAACCGCTCTTTGAGAAGAAAATGGACGGGTTCTCAGAGGTCTTTCACCGGATTTCCTATGACAAGATCGGCACGTCCACCATCCAGTCCCGGGCAACCGGCGGCGTTGCAGGCGCTACCTACATTTTCGTCCTGCCCGGCTCGCCCGGCGCCTGCAAGGACGCCTGGGACGGCATCTTGAAGTGGCAGCTCGACTACCGGCACATGCCGTGCAATTTCGTGGAAATCATGCCGCGGCTGGACGAGCATCTGAAGCGCGGCAAATTGCAGGAAGCCTGAGGCCTCCGACCGCGACTGAAGTGCCGTTCTCAAGACAATTCGGCGAAGATCCCCGATCTGGGGGCGTGATCGTCCGGAGGTCCCGGCTCAATGCCGGGACGGCAGCAGGTTTCAAGAAACAAGAACTCGCCCTTTGTCCACTCGGCCGCCCCTGCGCAGGCAGTGGCCCAGCAATCACCGCTGCCAGCGCGGAACAAAACCGCAAGGCCCCAGAATACTGGATCCCTGCCTGCGCAGGGATGGCCAAGCTATTTACCTTCGGGCTGTAACGGTTAGCGCTTGCCCGCGGAGGCCAAACGGATGTGACTTTGGGTTTCCGCCACTTCAGGAAGAGCACGTATCTGATCCAGGGTCTGATCAAGGATCTTCAGTGAGCGGACACGAAGCTCGGCGACCAAATCAAACGCACCGCTGAGCGTGTGGATGTCGGTGATCGCATCGATCCGCCGGAGCGCTGCTTGTGTTGCCCGGCCATCGTCCGCCTTCAGCCGGATCAACGTGAAGGCGCTGATCTGGTGGTCCTCTTCCGATCGTCCGAGCTCAACGGTGAACCGGTGAATAACCTTCTGGTGCAAGAGACGGTCAATCCGGTTCTGCACCGTCCCTCGCGACACCCCGAGCGCGGCCGCCAAATCCGTGACAGAAGCTCGGGCATCGCGCGTCAAGAGATGAAGCAGGCGGTGATCCAGGTCATCCATGATTACTTCTCATTTATTGTCTTCGGCCAGCATCAATGGCCCGTCCATGTGCTGTCCCCGCCGCAGTGCAACGGAGATCCGGGACCAAGGCGGAATGAAACCGGCCCCGGCTCGTGGGCGGGGCGGCACCTTATCACCATGTATCATTTTGCCATAAAACTCTCATTTTGTAAGAATTATTGACATTTTGATTGACGCAGACTCGCGGCTTAATGCGGTCCAACAGCTTCCTAGCGGGAAGCGGAATGTTGATTGCTGTTGTGACTGAGCCGGCCCAGCCTCGGGGCCAGTCATTAGCCAAGGGGGAAATTTATGAAGAAGATAGCAGTGCTCGGATTGGGTAAGGTCGGCGCTTTGGCGGCTCGGCTGTTGCACGACTCCGGCTTCGAGGTTCATGCCTATGACCAGCATGCGCCCCGCGAAGACCTGCCGTTTTCTGTACAGTCTGCAGACTTGAAGGCCTATGATGGCCTGCTGCAGATGTTCAAGGGCGTCGATGCCGTCCTCTCCTGCCTGCCCTATCAGCTCAATGTCGGTGTTGCCACGGCAGCTCATGCGACCGGGATCCATTATTTTGATCTGACGGAAGATGTGCCGACCACCAAGGCGATCATCGAGAAGAGCGAAACCGCCAAGGGTCTCATGGCCCCGCAATGCGGTCTGGCACCCGGGTTTGTCGGGATCGTCGGCGCCAAGCAGATCGGCGATTTCGACGATTGCCGGTCCTGCCGGATGCGTGTCGGCGCGCTGCCGCAAAACCCGACCGGGCTGATGGGCTATGCCTTCAACTGGTCCCCGGACGGGGTCGTTAACGAGTATCTCAACGACTGTGAGGTGATCGAGGATGGCGTACGCAAGTGGGTCTCGCCGATGGAGTGGCTGGAAACAATCTACATCGACGGCATGAAGCTGGAGGCGTTCACCACCTCCGGCGGGCTCGGCACAATGTGCGAGACCTATTTGGGCAAGGTCGCCAACATCGACTACAAGACCATGCGCTATCCCGGCCATGCCGAACTGATGAACTTCTTCTTCCACGAGCTCCTCATGCGTGAGCGCCGTCACGAAGCCGGGGAAATTCTGGTGCACGCCAAACCACCAACCGACAATGATGTCGTCTATGTGCATGTAGCCTCGGAAGGCACCATCGACGGCCGCCCGCGCCGGGAGGAATTCGTGCGGGCTTACAAGCCGATTGAGATCGGCGGCCAGATGCGCACGGCGATTGCCTGGACCACATCAGCCTCCGTTGTCGCGATCATCGAGATGGTACGGGACGGCGCCTTGCCGGCAAACGGTTTCCTGAAGCAAGAAGACATTCCGCTGGACGCGTTTCTGAAGACCCGCACAGGTTCGCTCTACGCAGCGTAAGTCCCTTTCCCCAGGCCAAAGCCCTTCTTCAACCTGGCCACCCCTGCGTAGGCAGGGGCCCAGTGATCACCACCGCCAGCGCAGAAAAAAGCTTAGGCCACAGAATAGTGGATCCCTGCTTTCGCAGGGATGGCACCAATTGTCCGCTTTCTACTGTGTTAGGAAACCTTGCTTCACTGTAATCAGAACTGCAACGCGATCGAGCTGCCTTCCCGGACGAAGCAACGCGGAGATCCGGGATCAAACACGAAGCCTAATCGGTCCCGGCTCGGGGACTGGGACGGCGCCGATGTTACCGTGGAATTCGCAAGGCTGCAGCGAACTGCACTTACGGTCGATTACCCGTGCAGCTTGACCGCAAGGCTTGTTGGAACACGAAGGGCGCCAACGGCAAAGCGCGCCAGAGCCTGGCGCAGGCCGGTGGCATAGCCAGCTGCGCCCGGCTCACCCGCGGATACGGCTGCCGCGCGCAAAAACACCATGCGGCTGCGACCGATGCGTTTTGCAAGGTCCAGATCTTCCATTTCCGGCAACGGCCGGTGGCCACCGAGTTTTTCGTAGAACTGGCGGGAGATCAGAAGGCCCTGATTGCCGTAGGGCATGCCAAGAAGCTGGCTGCGCACAGAAGCTGCCTTTTCCGATAACCTGGGACCAAGCCCGAAAGCCTCGTAGCGCAAGCGGAAGGCTGCAGCTGTCTTTGGCCCTTTCGGGGTGCGCCCCGCCCGCTCAATAAACGCCTGCGCTTCGTGATGCCAACCGCTTTCCAGAAGAGTTTCAGGCTGCAGGAACAACAACCAGTCGCCGCGTTTGGCAACACTTGCGCCATGTGCGAGGCGCTCGCTGCGCGGCCCTTTGCGCGTCACAAACGTACAGCCTGCCGCATCGGCGACCATCGCCGTGTTATCGGTCGATCCGCCGTCCACAACGACAACTTCCCGAACAACGCCCTCGGCGGCGGCAGGCACCAAGGCAGCCAGTGCGTGAACAAGGTCGAGTTCTGCGTTTTCAGTCGGAATTATGACACTAATCATGACCCTTTCTATGACATGAAAATTTCAAAAGTGCGAGAGAAGGGGCTTGTTCGGCGCCCGATTCTAGATAATGTTCTTGTATTGTTCTCATAAAGAGTCGGCAGTTTATGACACTTGCACCTCCAATTTCTTCTGCTTCTGCTCAATTGGCGCCTGATACGGCGGATCTGAGCCATATGGCGGCCGACCGGCGCCGGGGACGTGCGGCCGCAACGAACCGCTCGGGGCGGTTTGAACCCTTGTCGAAGGAAGCCTTTGACGACGGCTGGGACAGCATTGATCAATTGCCGCCTCTCAAGACAGAGGTGCAGGAAGAACGCGCGCGGACGATCATCACCCGAAACGAGTCGCCGGACATTTCCTTCGATCGCTCGATCAATCCTTACCGCGGCTGCGAGCATGGCTGCATCTATTGTTTCGCAAGGCCCAGCCATGCCTTCATGGGGCTTTCGCCGGGCCTCGATTTTGAAACCCGGCTTTTTGCCAAACCCAACGCCGCCGCGCTTCTAGAGCGGGAGCTCTCCAAGCCGGGGTATCAGCCCAAGGTCATCGCCATCGGCACCAACACCGATCCCTACCAGCCGATGGAACGTAGCTACAAGCTGATGCGGGAGATCCTGGAAGTGCTGGAGGCCTGCGGCCACCCTGTCGCCATCGTCACCAAATCAGCGCTCGTGACACGGGACATCGACATTCTGTCGCGGATGGCCGAGCGCAATCTGGTCAAGGTGGCCTTGTCGATTACGACGCTCGACAAAAAGCTGTGCCGCGCCATGGAACCCCGCGCATCCGCGCCGCACAAGCGTCTTGCAGCGGTCAAATCCTTGAGCGAGGCTGGCATTCCTACCTCCGTCATGATGGCCCCCATCATTCCTGCGCTGACGGACAGTGAAATTGAGACACTTTTGGAGGCAGCGGCAGAGCACGGTGCGAGCGAAGCGGCCTTTATTCTGCTGCGCCTGCCTCTGGAAGTGTCGGAACTCTTTCGCGACTGGCTTTTGCGGGAACGCCCGGACCGCTACCGCCACGTGATGAACCTGATCCGCTCCATGCGCGGCGGCAAGGACTATGACGCCAAATGGGGCGAGCGCATGCGCGGGCGTGGCCCCTATGCCGACCAGATCGCCAAACGCTTCTCGTTGGCGGCCAAAAGATTGGGCCTGAATTTGCGCAGGAAAAAGCTGTCCACCGAGCATTTTATCCAGCCGCAAAAAGGTGGCGTGCAACTGGACTTGTTCTGAGCGGATAAAAGGAGGCCCAGCTCTCTGCTGTCATCCCGGCCTCCGAGCCGGGATCTACTCGCCGCTCCACGCGCCGCTGCTTCGGTAGACTCTTTCAGATGCTCTAGAAACGATTGGATCCCCGATCTCCGCATTGCTGAGTCGGGGATGACAGCAGTAAAGCAGGCAAGGAACCCAGAAGCTGGATTTACCCGCCCTCTGTTGCCGCCAAATAGATAGGCCTGGCAAAGCTTCCTTGATTTGTTGGATTTGGCCCCACATTCTGCGCCCATGATCAAAACACCCTCCCTCTTCGACCTCAGCTTTCCGGACAGTCCCGACCTCAGAACCGAGAAAAAACACGCCAAGTCCTTTGACGGCATGCTGTGCGGGGTCGATGAGGCCGGTCGCGGACCATGGGCGGGTCCTGTTGTGACGGCTGCCGTCATGCTGGACTACACAAATGTGCCGGCCGGACTGAACGATTCCAAGAAACTGACTGAGGCCAAACGGGAATCCCTGTTCGGTGAAATCCTCAGAACCGGTTGGGTGTGCGCGGCAAGTGCCTCGCCTGCCACCATCGACCGGCTGAACATCCGCGCGGCGACGCTGAGCGCCATGGTGCGGGCGGTGAATGGGTTGCCGAAAGTTCCACAATATGTACTCATCGATGGGCGCGATGTGCCACCTGGCCTCACGCAGCCCGGGCAGGCGCTGATCAAGGGCGATGGGCGCTGCCTGTGTATCGCCGCAGCCTCTATCGTCGCCAAAGTTCTGCGAGACCGCATGATGGTCGCCTTGGAACCCGAGTTCCCCGGATACGGATTTGCCCAACACAAGGGATACGGCGTTCCAGCACACCAAGCGGCCTTGGATACCCTGGGGCCAACGGCGCACCACCGGATGAGTTTCAAACCCGTCCGGCTGGCCGCCGGAGTTCCCGGATAGGGTTTGTCAGCCGTCCCAGAGATCTGTCTTGGGGTAAAACTGCGACCACGCGAACCAGAACGCCTCATGGCTGCCGAGATCCGCTCCGTCCTCGCCAACGGCCCGAATACCACCGGCATCCAGTTCCAGTCGTACATTCTCAACGCGGATCTCGATCCCTTGTTTGAGCGCGGCAAAGGCCTTGCTGCGCTGAAAAGCAACCGGCTGTCCGGACGCTGTGACTATCCCGATGACGTCCTCATGCACGGGCAGCCGGGGATCGACATCACCGATCGGGAAGATTGGTCCATTGGCGTCCCGTCCATTGCGGAAATCGAAGTCCCTGCCAAGCGCAAGCGCTTCCACCAATACGGTTGTTTCCGGATGCGCCTTCTTCCACGTACCCCAATCGGTCGTCACGACGCTGACCTGTTTTAGCTTCAGGTTCTTCTCCGCAAGCGGGCCAGTCACCGCGGTGCCGAGGAACGTATCGAAGACAGAGTAGGTGTTGACGTCATACATCACCTTGTTGGACCGAATGAGCAGCCCGGAGGTTCTCAGGACCGGCCGCTCAATTCCCTCCGGCAGCTCATCCGTCAGATAGGCCTGCGCAGCGCCACATAAGGTGCAGTATGGAATACCCAGTGTCCGGCCGCCGAGGGTGTCATTCACCATCTCGCGCACTTCCATGATCCGTCTTGGATAGGCGCGGTAGTCTCCGTTCACACCGATCCCAAAAACGATATCGCTGTCCTTGAGCCAGGTTGCGTCTTCAGCGCTGCTGACTTCCGGATTGTCCACGGCCGGAATGCAGTTGCACTGATTGTCGGTCTGGTCATACGGGCGGTCATCGATCAGGACCCCGCCCCAGGACACCATCCGCCAATCAATATCGCCCTCGACAAAGATCCGGTCCCAGCCAGGTACGATCGTTGTGAAGATCTCACGCTTGGATGCAAGATAATCGGGTGGTGCGGGAACATCCCAGGCCATCAGATGATCGGTCACCACGCCCCAGCTGTTGCGCAGCGGGATTTGTTTGCCCAGCAGTTCGGACGCGGCTTCGCTCAAGGCCTGGTTCAGCTGCGGGCCGGTGGCAAACCGCATCAAATCACTGATGATCCAGACAAGGCGCGGGTCTTTGGATGCAGCGACTTCGGCGAGCGCCAGGGCTTGGTCCCGTCCCCAACCCGCATGAGTCACCGGGTCGACAAGCGCCATTTTCACGGCCCGTTTCAGATCTTCGGACAGCGGGCCATCCGGTATCGCGGGAGGGGTGCCGAATTTTTCAATCACGTAGTCTGGAAGGGGCGCGCGCTCCTGAGCTTGGGCAAGTCCGCCGCCGACAAGTGACAACAGCGGTATGAGCGCTGCAATAAGGAGATGTGCAAAAGCTCGATGAGACGATTTCATGGCGGCGCCTTTCCTGAAAACCCCAATCAACCCCGCCGACTGGACCGCGGTGGCATTGCGTGACCGGCGCCTTGCTTGGTATCACCTCAAGTGAATTGCCTTAGGCGCCGTAACCCGATGAGGATGGCTTGAGTGGCCAATCCTATCGAATCACGACGCATCAGAAAATTTTGAGATCACAATCCGGCGAGAGGGAAATGGACGTCGAAATCACAGTCGCTGACAAAAGCGATGCGCAACAAATCCTCGAACTTCAGAAAGTCGCCTTTCACAAAGAAGCAGCGCTAAACGGTGATATGCAGATCGCCCCGATGGTTGAGGCCCTCGCCGATACAGAGTCTGCTTTTACCACGCATGTTTTTCTCATCGCCCGGAAGGGATCTGACATCATTGGTTCAGTTCGGGCCCGCGCTGAGGCCGACACATGTCATATCGGCCGGCTCTTTGTGGCTCCCGAACATCAGGGACGGGGTATCGGCCGGCAGCTCTTCATCGCAGCGGAACAGAAGTTTCCCTCCGCCGGTTCCTACCGGCTGATTACCGGCAAGCTGAGCTCCGGCAACATTCGGCTTTATGAAAGCCTTGGCTATCAGGTGACCGGCGAAATGATGGAAAACGGCCGGACCCCGCTGGTAGTTATGGAGAAGGAACGGGTGTAGGGGCTCCTTGAGACGGTTCAGCCAGCAAGCTCAAACACCCCTTCCGCTCCTGCGAAGGCAGGGGCTCAGAAGCCACATCTGCACACAAGTGAAACTAAGCGTACCGGCTCGGATTACTGGATCCCTGCCTTCGCAGGGATGGCGGACAAAAACGCGGATAGAGTTTCATTCGGCTGACGCAGACAAACAAAAAGCGGCCCGCTAAGGCCGCTTTTCAGAACTGTTTCCGGATGTGCTGAAGATTAGTTCAGCTGTTCCTTCACCTGAGTGATGCTCTTGGCGAGAATGTCGTCTGCCACCTTGTCCTTGACCTTGGCGGAGAGAATTTCCTCGGCGGCCGCGACAGCGATGTCGGCAGCCTTGGCGCGGACTTCGGCAATTGCCTGAGTCTCGGCCTGAGCGATTTTTTCTTCCGCAGCCTTGGAACGGCGAGCGATCATCTCTTCCAGTGCCTGGTTCGTCTCAACGGTCAGGCGCTCGGCTTCAGCGTTGGCTTCCGCAACGATTGCTTCGGCTTCGCTTTCAGCTTCGTGGCGCTTGCGCTGATACTCAGACAGAAGTTCCTGGGCTTCTTCACGCATCTTGCGTGCTTCTTCCAGTTCCTTCTTGATGTCGTCAGCGCGCTTATCCAGCGCTCCGCCGATCATGCCCGGTACCTTGAGGTAGGCAATCAGGACGAAGAAGAGAACGAGACCGACCAGGGCCCAAAATGATGCGTCCATGACGGTCTCCTCAGTTCATCGCCGACTTGAGCGCTTTGGTCAGATCGGTTTTTGTCGGAGCCTTGCCCATCAACTGCTCAACGAGCGCTGAGGTCGTGTCTCCGGCAATGTCACCAATCTGGGACAGCGCTTCGGTCTTGATACCGGCGATATGAGCTTCAGCTGCTTTCAGCTTCTCGGCAATATCCGCTTCGGCTTTTTCCCGGCGGGCTTCCTGATCCGCCTTCAACTTGGCGCGGGTATCGCTTGCGATCCCGTGTGCCTTGTTGCGCGCTTCAGCAAGTGCCTGTTCGTAAGCCGCGATCGCCGCATCGGTTTCATCTTTGAGGCGGTTGGCCTCGCCGAGATCACCGGCAATGCGGTCCTTGCGGTCTTCCAGGATGCCTGCAATCCGAGGCACAGCGACGTTCTTCATGATCCAGTAGAAAAAGCCAAAAGTGATGGCCAGCCACAGGAGCTGCGAAGAATAGGTCGTTGCGTCGAACGGCGGGAAGCCGGCACCGTGCTCTTCAGCCGGAATTCCGAGTTCCGTATTATGTTCGGCGTTGCCTGCCATATCCTATCTCCAAAATCCGGTTGGGCGGCGCAGACGCCGCCCCCGGAGTCGCGTCAAAACTCTCTGAAACGAAAGAGAATTAGACAGCGAAGAGCAGGAGAAGAGCGATGAGCAAGGAGAAGATGCCCAGAGCTTCGGTAACGGCGAAGCCGAAAACCAGACGGCCGAACTGGCCATCAGCTGCAGTCGGGTTGCGCAGAGCGCCATTCAGGTAGTTACCGAAGATGGTGCCGAGTGCGATCGCTGCACCACCCATGCCGAGGCATGCGATACCAGCGCCGATGTATTTTGCTGCTTCTGCTTCCATGACACGTGCTCCTAAGTAGTGTTTTGCAGATTTCAGATTTCTTCAGGCAGCGACCCGGGTTGGGCCGCCGCATGAGACGTTTCGCTTAGTGTGACGGATGAAGGGCGTCGTTGAGGTACATGCAGGTCAGGACCGTGAAGACGTAGGCCTGCAGGAACGAGACGAGGAACTCCAGCGCGGTGATCGCGACTGTCATACTCAGCGGAAGGATTGCGCCGACGATGCCCACGCCGCCAGCGGCGCTCATGGACACGATAAACCCGGCGAAAACTTTAAGGGTGATGTGACCGGCCAGCATGTTTGCGAACAGACGGACGGACAGACTGATCGGACGCGAGAGGAAGGAAACAACCTCGATCGGTGCAACGATCAAAAGCAACACCGGCGGAACGCCTGATGGTGCGAACAGGTGGAAAAACTTGGTTCCGTGCTTCATGATGCCGTAGATCGTGACAGTCAGAAACACGAGCATCGCCAACGCAAACGTTACGATGATGTGGCTGGTTACAGTGAAAAAGTACGGGAACATGCCGAAGAGGTTTGCCACAAGGACGAACATGAAGAGCGAGAACACAAGCGGGAAGAACCGCATGCCTTCCGTACCCGCCGAGCTTCGCAGCATGCCTGCAACAAACTCATAAGCCATTTCCGAGACCGACTGCACGCGGCTCGGCACAAGGCCGCGGCCGGACGTGGAGAAGATCAGGAAGGCAGAAGCTGCTGCTACGGTCGCAACCATAAACAGCGAAGAGTTGGTGAAAGAGAAATCCATTCCGCCGACTTCAATCGGAAACAGGGTCTGGATTTTGAACTGCGAGATCGGATCGTTCGCCACCGGTCAGCCTTCTTCGCTCAAATCATTTCTATTCGTGGGTGCGCAGGGCGCCCAGATGCACAACTTCAGTTGGACCCGCCGTCGTCAGAACTCTCGCGTTTGTACCGTTGACCTGGCTCGGCGATACGCCCGGCAGCCCTCATCACGTTCAAAACGCCCGCCGCGAAACCAATCAGCAGGAACACGATCAACCCAAAGGGCTTTGTCCCAAACCATTGGTCAACGAACCATCCCAAACCGCCTCCAACAACCACACCGGAAATGAACTCCGAAGAGAGCTTCATTGCCTGTGCGTAGCCGGAATTGTCGCTTTTCTTGGCCGCGCGCTCTGCTTCTTCAGCTTTGCGCTGGCCGTCCAGCTTCCGGTTCAGACGGTCCCGCCGTTCCGACAGATCCGCCTCGGAGGCACCCTTGTCCAGATCATCTGTATTGCCGTTTTGCGAAGAGCCACTCATGTCGTTCCCCGCCCCCGTCAAGCCGTGAGACCCAGCCTTTGGACACCCCCTCAAGCCGCGCGCACCATAGTCGGGGGCCATTGCCCTGTCAAGAACACTAAGATTTCAGCTATTTATCTGATTTATAACACAAATTCGCCCTTCTTCACATTTTCCATGACCTAAGTCTTACGGGAAACTTACGAAGGAGCGGGGTTCGGCTGAAAATTAGGCACTTTCACGGAATCGTTCCGCGGTCTCCAAATCCACCGAAACAAGCTGCGAGACACCTCGCTCCGCCATTGTGACACCGAACAAACGGTTCATGCGGGCCATGGTGATCGGGTTGTGGGTGATCACCACAAAACGGGTATCTGTATTGCGCGCCATTTCATCCAGAAGATCGCAATAGCGCTCCACATTGGCATCATCGAGTGGTGCGTCGACCTCATCAAGCACGCAAATCGGCGCTGGATTTGTCAAAAAAACCGCGAAAATCAATGACATGGCGGTGAGCGCCTGTTCACCGCCCGACAGCAAGGTCATGGTCTGCGGCTTCTTGCCAGGCGGTCGCGCGATGATCTCAAGTCCGGCATCCAGCGGATCGTCCGAATCGACCAGCTGCAGCTCAGCCGTGCCGCCGCCGAAGAGGTGGGTGAACAACCTTTGGAAGTGACCATTGACCACTTCGAAGGACGCGAGCAAGCGCTCCCGGGCCTCACGGTTCAGATTTGAGATCCCCGTACGCAAGCGACGAATTGCCTCAATCAAATCGTCCCGCTCAGACGTCAGCGTGGTCTTTTGCTCGTCCATTTCGCGCAGTTCTTCTTCTGCGCGCAGGTTGACCCCGCCCAAACGTTCGCGTTCAGCCTTGAGCCGGTCCAGCTTCTTCTCCATGGCTTCCGGATCCGGCAATGGGGCGCCTTCCTTCAGACCGGCGATTTCCGGCAGGGCGACGACCGGCACTTCCAGATCCTCGTCGATCCGCCGCTCAAGGGTGTCTTTCCGCTCCCGAGCAGCGTCGAGACGCTCCTCAGCACGAATCTTTTGCTCGCGCGCGCCAGCCAAGCCTTCCATGGCCAGCTTTGCGGCCCGGTCGACATCGGCCAGATCAAGCTCGGCCTGGCTGAGCTGATCATCCTTTTCCTTCTTGGCGTCTTCGGCTTTCGCGATCGCAGAAAACAGCTCCCGGCGTTTGATCTCGATGTCTTCGGGCGCCTCGATCAGCTCAGCCCGCTCTTCTTCCGCTTCATCGCGCCGTTCGCTCAAAACCGCGATCTGCTGAGTCGCATTGGCCGCACGGGACTTCCAGCTGTCATATTCCCGGGCCATCGCCTCCAGACGCCGGTCGCGCATCTGTTGTTCCCGGGAGAGGCCTTCCGAGACCGCCCGCGCTTCTGCAAGGGCTGTCCGCGCGGAGGAAACCTCCGTTTGCAGGTCCCGGATTTGGTCGGCGTAGCCGGTTGCCTCGGCAGCTGCTTCCAACTGCTCCTGTGCTTCTTCCAAGTAGGCCCGCGCTTCTTCTGATTCTTCATTCAGGCGCTGAGCCCGGTCTTCCGCGGCCGCCTTCTGAGACGCCAGCTGCGCAATGGACCGCTCCGCAGCGGCCAAGGCTTCGCGCGCCGCGGTGACCTGCCGCTGCCCGTCGCGAACCTTGCCCCGGGCGGTTTGTTCCAATTCCACGGACTGCCGGACCCGGCTTGCAGCGCCTTCCAGATCCAGCTGGTGACGCTCAACCGCCTGACGCGCGGTCTCGATTTCGTCATCCAATTCGGCCAAGCGATTCTTCTGCGCCAGACGTTGTGCTGCCGGGGTTGGTGCATTGGCCGCAACGATAAACCCGTCCCAACGCCAGAGATCCCCTTCCCGGCTCACCAAGCGCTGACCGGGTTTCAGATCAGATCGCAAGCGCGGACCGTCTTCCTGGGACACCAGTCCGATCTGAGACAAGCGGCGATAGAGTTCTTTTGGTGCGGTGACCACATCCAGCAGCGGTTTGGCGCCGCCGGGCAAAGCCGGATCGCCGTCCGTTCCAATCGCACTGCCCCAGCGGACAGCGGCTGCTTCATCAAGAGAGGCATCGAGATCTTCGCCGAGCGCTGCGCCCAGCGCTGTCTCGTACCCGGTCTCAACGGTGATTTGCTCAACGACCGGCGTGTGATCCGCCTCGCTGTGCACGTTCAATACCTGTTCAAGGGTCCGGGCTTCTGTCTGAAGGCCTTGCAACAAAGCCTTGGCATCGCTCAAGGGGGACCGCGCGGCCTGCTCCTGATCCCGTGCTGTTGCGGTGGCAGCTTCTGCTTCTTCGACGGCCGCTTCAGCCTCGGCGAGTTCTTCGCTCGCAAGCTCTAGCGTTTCCCGGTGCTCCGCCACACCATCTTGTTCATCCATGCGCGCGATAAGAGCACCGAGCGCCGTTTGAGCTTCCTGTGCCTGCGACATCAGCCGGTCCGCCCGCTGGCGGCTTTCGGCTGCGGCGCGTTCCAGCTGCTGGCGTTCCGCCGTTGCCCGCGCTTCCGCCGCCGTCAGCTCGGAGAGCATTGCCTCCTTGCCGCGCACGATGTCTTCGGCCTCGGCCACCTTTTCCCGGGCCGCTTCGGTGCGGTCCTGCACCATCTCGTTTTCTTCCAGAAGTTCGGCGCGCTCTTCTGCCAAGCGTTCCAGAACTTCGTCGTTTTCCGAGACCATGGACTGTTCGCGGCGGATATCCTCGGCCAGCTGCACCAGGCGGCGCTCCAGATCCTGCAAGCGTTCCTTGATGCGCCGCTCTTCGGCATCCAGATCATTGCGCGCGATAACGAGCCGCTGAAGCGCGGCTCCGGCTTTGGCTGCGTCCTCCCGAAGCTCAGGCAACTTGTGCGCGGCGATTGCCTGAATGCGCGCACTTTCCGCCTGCAGGCCGGTCGCCTCATTCACTTGGCTTTGCGCCTCAGTGAACTGTTTTTCAGCCGAGCTCAGGGCATCCCGCGCTTCTGTCCACCGGATATAAAGAATGGCAGCTTCGGCACCGCGGATCTCCGACGACAGATTGCGGTAGCGCGAAGCCTGACGCGATTGGCGTTTCAGATTGTCGAGCTGGCTGTCGATCTGCACCAGCACGTCTTCCAAGCGTTCAAGGTTCTGTTCGGCCCCGCGCAGCCGGATTTCCGCTTCATGGCGCCGTGAATGCAGACCGGAAATTCCGGCGGCTTCTTCCAGGATCTTGCGGCGCGATGTCGGTTTTGCAGCAATCAGCTCGCCAATCTGCCCCTGCCGGACCATCGCGGGTGAGCGCGCGCCCGTGGAAGCATCCGCAAACAGCAGCTGGACATCGCGGGCCCGCACATCCTTGGCGTTGATCTTGTAATTGGAGCCCTGTTCCCGCTCGATCCGGCGGCTGACTTCCAGAAGATCGGCATCGTTAAAGGCGGTCGGGGCCGTGCGATCGTTGTTTTCCAGAAACAGCGTCACTTCCGCGGTGTTGCGGGCCGGGCGATTGCCGGACCCCGAAAAGATCACGTCGTCCATGCCCGAGGCGCGCATGTTCTTGTAGGAGTTCTCGCCCATCACCCATCGCAGGGCTTCCACGAGATTTGACTTGCCGCAGCCATTGGGACCGACAACACCGGTCAAGCCGTTGCCGATGATGAATTCCATCGGCTCAACGAAGGATTTGAACCCGGCAATGCGGAGCTTTGAAAACCTCATCGGCGCCCGCACCTCTCCGGTCCGGACGCCGACAACGTCATATCAGATTGCAGATGCAGGCGCGTGGCCCGCAGCTTTGCTGCAGGATCAGAGGTTTTCCTCGATGATCTTGCCCATCTCTTCAATCGAAAGCGCCCCCGAGTGCTTTTCGCCGTTGATGAAGAATGTTGGCGTCGAGTTCACCCCAAACTCGTTCGCCCCGCGCTCACGCACAGCGTTTACTGCGTCAAGCAAACCCTGGTTTGTCAAGCATTCCTCAAAGGTCTCCTGTGTAAAGCCGATCTGTTTGGAAAAGTCGAGCAGGGATTGGTACGGGTTGTCGGTGAACGCCCAGGCGCGCTGTTCTTCGAACATGATGTCCACAATGTCGAAATATTTTTCCTGCGGCGCGCAGCGGGCCAGCATGAAGGCGGCCGAGGCAACCGGGTCGAGCGGAAACTCCCGGAAAATAAAGCGGACCTTGCCAGTCTCGATGTAGTCTTTCTTCAGATCCGGCCAGGTGCGCTTGTGGAAATTGGCGCAGTGTCCACAGGTCATGGACGCATATTCGATGATCGTGACCGGTGCGGCCTCATCGCCCAGGATTTTATCCCCCAGCGGACCCGGCTTCAGGAGCTCGTCTTCGTCGACCGACTGAGCCCATGCGGGCGCAGCAGATGCGAGCCCGAGCGCGGCCGTGGTCAAAGCGGTGGTTTTGAGAAACTGTCTGCGGGTCTGTGTCACGAAGATCGTCCTGTCACAAATTGATGTCCTGCACCTTCCGGCGCCATTGCTGTTCCATGTGCCCTTTCAGGCCCTCAAGGTCAACACAGCTTGGCAAATGTGGCACCAGCGTGGACATATTGGCAGGCAAAGTCACAGTGTTGTTATTGCTGCGTGAAGGCTAAAAGCGATTAGGCGGCCGTGCCGGCGTTCCGGACGATGACTTGCGCACCCAGCTTCTTCAAGGCTTCCCGGAGACGATCGTTTTCGACCGTCTCGAGTTTCGCATCGAGCTGCTGCTCTTCAGACCGGGTCAATGGCCTCAGCGCCTTGCGCGTGCTGGAGCGTTTCACGGCGACCGGCTTTTGCTGGATCTTGATGCGGCCAATGGCGGCCCAGCCATAAAATGTGTTTATCCGCTCAATGACCTGCGGACTATCGTGAGACAGCATCAGCGCGGTTGGACCATCTGTATGAACCACGAGGGTTGCAGGTTGGGGCGGACGCTCCGGGTCACTCAACTCCGGCTGCCGCGGCCAAATAAGCCGGTCCGGCTGGACGCGGGTGCCATAGCGCTCGCCGACAATATCGGCCCAGGACGCGATGATATCGATGGACGCAAAGCCGCGTTTCTTGCAGGCAGGGGTCATCGCCTTGCCGACCAAATCGGCCAGCAGTTTTGCACCCTTTCGATTTGCCTTCGACGCGGTTATGGCCTACCTCCTGACGCCTGCCCGGACCTTTTTGCGCGGCGCGCAGACGCGCTTTTCGAAGTCTGTTGTGTTCCAGTAGAATAAGACAAAATGAAGACGATTACTTTAACACACGTTTTGGCGCCGGCTTATCACCGCAATTGTCCCCAAGCTATCCAGACGCAAATCACCGTTGATCCGCAGCATCTTGGCGCATACCGGCGTGCGGCAAACCATGGCTGAAACCCACCCATCACCAAGTCTTCTATCATCAAGTCTACTGGAGTGGTACGACCGCCATGCGCGCACCTTGCCCTGGCGCGTGAGCCCGGAAAACCGGCGTCTTGGCGAAGTGCCGGACCCCTACCGTATCTGGCTGTCGGAAGTCATGCTGCAGCAAACCACAGTTGCTGCCGTGAAGAGCTATTTCGAAACCTTCACCAGCACCTGGCCGACCGTCAAGGATCTGGCCGCAGCAGATGAAGAAGACGTCATGAAAGCCTGGGCAGGGCTGGGCTATTATTCCAGGGCGCGCAACTTGAAAAAATGCGCCGACCTCGTTGCCAGCGAGTATGACGGCCGCTTTCCGGACACGGAAGACGATCTCTTGAAGCTGCCAGGTATCGGCCCTTATACGGCCGCGGCGATTGCCACGATTGCCTTCGACCGCCATGCCGCCGTTGTTGATGGCAATGTCGAACGTGTCCTGTCGCGCCTGAAACTGATCGAGACGCCCCTGCCCGCAGCCAAGCCGGAAATCAAAGCCGTGATGGCGGACCTGACTCCGGACGCCCGCCCCGGAGACTTTGCGCAAGCTGTCATGGATCTTGGCGCAACAATCTGCACGCCGAAGAAACCCGCCTGTGCCCTCTGTCCTTGGCGGGAGGAGTGCGAAGGCCACCGCGCGGGGCTTGCGGAAACCCTGCCGCGGAAAGCCCCCAAGACGAAAAAACCGACCCGGCACGGCGCGGCTTTTGTCGCCGTTGACGCAGCAAGCGGTGCCGTGTTCCTGCGCCGCCGTCCGCCGGAAGGGCTGCTTGGCGGAATGACCGAAGTGCCAGGTTCTGTCTGGTCCGAAGACTTTGACACCGACAGCAGCCTCTCCCATGCGCCCTTTGCCGCGGACTGGCAGAAGCGCGTTGGTGAGGTGAAACACACGTTCACCCATTTTCATTTGAAGCTGACCGTTTTCAGGGCAGAGATGTCCGATAACGATCCGCTTGGCACAGACACCGGCTGGTGGTCCGCTCCGGACACGCTTTCCGGCGAAGCTTTGCCGACAGTCATGCGCAAGGTTTTGTCAGCGGCGCTGGACTGAAGACAATAATTGCCGGGCGCACGCGACGCTCCAACACAGCGATCAGATCACGTCTTTTCTTGGAAAAGTCAGGAAAGACTTTTTCCTCATCCGTTTACGCACGCCTCCCGTAAGTGTTCACGTTGCAAGCAAAGACTGCATCCAAGTTTAACCCCCCGGAACATCATTTCCGGGAACGCTGATCTTTGGCTTGAACTCAAGCAAGGGAGTCATCTACATGAAACTGATCCAGAAACTCGCAGTTGCTCTACTTCTCGTTCTGCCGTTTTCCGCTGCGAAAGCTGCCGAGAAAGACATTGTCGACACTGCCGTCGGCGCAGGCACCTTCAACACTCTGGTTGCCGCTGTTCAGGCCGCTGACCTTGTCGACACCTTGAAAGGCGATGGCCCCTTCACTGTTTTCGCACCGACCGACGAAGCCTTCGCCAAACTGCCGGCTGGCACTGTAGAAGACCTGCTGAAGCCGGAAAACAAGGACAAGCTCGTCGCTGTTCTGACCTACCACGTGGTCCCGGGCAAAGTGATGTCTTCCGATATCGCAGGCAAGAAAGCTGATGTTGCCTCTGTTCAGGGCGACACAATTGTCGTTGACGCAACAGACGGCGTAAAAGTCGACGAAGCAAACGTTGTCACCGCTGACATCGAAACCAGCAACGGCGTCATCCACGTCATCGACAGCGTGATCCTGCCGGCCTCCTAATATTCCCGGCATCTTACCCCTCCACTGGTAAGTCAACAGGCGCAGCTTTACCGGCTGCGCCTTTTGCTTTCTTGCGGCAGGCTGTTCCAGCGCCATGCGATCAACCGATTTTGCGCAGTCCGTCAGAGACTTCTCCCTACATTCAAAAGCTCGCAAATTTCTGAAAAAAAACATGATTTAGACACTGGACACCTAGTGTAGAATAATTCTAAAGTACAGAAAATTTCGGCTACAAGGAGTGACGGCCATGAAAGGGAATGAAAAGGTTATTGCCTGTTTGAACGAGGCTCTGTTCCTGGAGCTGGGCGCGATCAACCAGTACTGGCTGCACTACCGCATGCTCGCCGATTGGGGTTACGCGAAACTGGCAAAAAAGGAACGCGAGGAATCCATCGAAGAGATGGAACATGCAGACAAGCTGGTTGACCGGATCATCTTCCTGGAAGGCCTGCCGAACATGCAAAAGGTCGCGCCGCTGCGCATCGGCCAGGACATCAAGGAAGTTCTGGAAGCAGATCTTGCCGGTGAATACGACGCCCGGACCGCCTACTCCAAATCACGCGAAGTCTGCCGGGAAGAAGGCGATTACGTCTCCATGGCGATTTTTGAAGAGCTTCTGAAGGACGAGGAAGGTCACATCGACTTCCTGGAGACCCAGCTTGAGCTTCTGGAGAAAATCGGCGTCGAGCGCTACGGCATGCTGAACGCAGCCTCTGCGGACGAAGCCGAGTAAGGATACCGTCAGCCCAAATTTTGGAACGCGGCTCTGTTCGGGGCCGCGTTTTTTGTTAACGCCACACGGTTTTAACGAGTAATTCTTCTTTACTAAATTATAAATTGCATAACGTCACGGCATCGTGAGACACTCCCTCCACCAAGACTGCCTGGAGGTGAAGTCATGCATCAGCAATTCCGCAATATCGTCATCTTGAAAAGTGCACTGATCATCGGCGCATTGTTTTCGACCACAGCGTCAGCGCAGAACTGCGATGCGATCTGCACAGATGGCGAAACCTGTATCTCCGCGGCGGTCTATCCATATGTCCCGGACATGGGCGCGTTCACGTCCGCCATCTGTTCGGCGTGGCAGTCGGCGGGGCAGACGGAGAAGCTCTATCTGATCGCAGATGAGAATGTCTGGGACGGCGGGTACGATTCCAATCCGGTCTATACCAATGGCAGCGGCAAACAGACGCCGATCGACGTCTTTGTCTATGACGCGATGTATCTGGAATATTGGAAGACCCAAACAACGCAGATCCCGGCGGCGCAAATTAGCAACCCGACGGACTTCGTGCCTTACGCCGACACAGCTTTGAAACTTCCCAACAACGACATGTACGCCCTGCCCATGCTGGGCTGTACGAACATCATGTTCTACCGGAACGGCGATTCAGGCATGGCGGGTGTGACCACCTTGTCGGACTTTGAGACTGTCAATTCGGCCGGGATCTATATCAGCCCCGTCCCCTTCGGCATGTCGGGCGCCATGATGAACATGTCCGGCAAGACGACCATCGGCGTCAATTACATGGTCAAGGGGTATCTCGACACCGGCAACTGGCCATCCATGACCCAGCTCGACCCCTCGATTGTCCAATCTCTTGCTGGTATTGCGGAGACCGCGAGCTATTACAACGCCTTGACCGGAGCCGTACCACCGCTGCAGGGCGTTGAGGACCAGTATGTCCGGGCCGGATATTTCAGTGAAGGCTATGGGCGGACGTCCATCGGCTTCTCTGAAAGCATGTCACAGATGTCGAATGCCACCCGGCAGAACCTGAAACTCCGTGCATTTCCCTGGACCGACAACACCAACTCCCCGAACATGTTTTACGCAGATGTTGCCGGTGTGAACAGCAACTCACCGTTCCTCGCCAACAACGGAACGCTGCCGTTTGTGCTCGCGAACATCATGACCGAACAAGCGACAATGCAGAACGCCATCGCGCCTTCTGGCGGGCAGCTGTCCTATCTCTTCCCCGCACGGACCAGTGTGCTCAATGCCTTGAGCTCGGTTGATCCGCTTTACCAGCAAATGTCCGACATCCTGAATGCGAAGACAACGGAACTCGTCAGCATGCCGACGACCGACCGGACTGCTTTTCACAGTTTCGGCGGATCCGTTCAAACGGCCGTCCTTGGCGACTTCAGCGGCCATTGCGATTTGGAGAGCACCGATTTTCCGGGCGACAACTCGCAGGCTCCGTCCATCTGCACCCCGTTGTGCCAATCGGCAGGCGGCTGGATCGGCTCCTGGACCAATCAGTCTCCTCCTGCCTGGCCAGGATATTCGGCCTGCGGCTGCAACACCTGCGTCCAGGCATCGCCCCTACCACAGAAGGTCCAGGGCGAAGAAGCAACAACCATGGTTCAGTCCGGACCGGCGTTGAAGCGGTACATGCGCAACTAAATTCGCAGGCCCCGGTCGTCAGAATACCGGCAACAAATAGGCCCCGGACATAATCCGGGGCCTTTGCTTGGTGACAAAGTCAAATTCTCCTCTGGCGTCATGTTCGGACTTGTTCCGAACATCCAAAACTAATTGAAGAAAAATGGATCCTCGGCACGAGGCCGAGGATGACAACTGAGAGGAATGAGTTTGTCTCGCTTCTAGCTTTCGTTAGATCGAAACCAGCGGGGTGCCTACTGAAACGCGGTTTCCGCGAAGCTTCTGAGTTTGCGCGAATGCAGGCGGTCGGCAGGCATCTGACGCATCTTCTCCAGAGACCGAATGCCGATTTCCAGATGCTGAGCGACCTGGCGCTTGTAGAAATCCGTCGCCATGCCCGGCAGCTTCAGCTCACCATGAAGCGGTTTGTCGGAGATGCATAAAAGCGTTCCATAGGGCACTCGGAAGCGGAAGCCGTTGGCGGCGATCGTCGCCGATTCCATATCGAGTGCGATGGCCCGCGACTGCGAGAACCGTTTGACCAGCTCCGGTTGATCCCAAAGCTCCCAGTTCCGGTTGTCGAGCGACACGACCGTGCCGGTCCGCATTACACGCTTCAGCTCATACCCGTCATATCCGGTGATTTCGGCAACTGCATCTTCGAGTGCAACCTGCACTTCTGCGAGCGGCGGGATCGGCACCCAAATCGGCAGATCCTGATTGAGAACATTGTCGTCACGCACATAACCATGCGCAAGAACATAGTCCCCGAGAGTCTGGCTGTTGCGCAGCCCCGCGCAGTGGCCGAGCATCAACCAGACATGCGGGCGCAGGACAGCCACATGGTCGGTGATCGTCTTCGCGTTGGATGGCCCAACACCGATATTGACCATTGTAATGCCGCTGCCGTCGGCTCGTTTCAGGTGATAGGCAGGCATTTGCGGAAGCTTTGCCGGTTCTGTACCGCTACAAGGCGCTGTGTCGCCTGCCTTTGTCAGCAGATTGCCCGGTCCAACGAAGGCTTCATAACCGCTGTCCGGGTCCGCCAGATAGTCCTGAGACATGCGGCAAAATTCATCGATATAGAACTGATAGTTCGTGAAGAGCACGTAGTTCTGAAAGTGCTCCGCCGCGGTGGCCGTATAATGCTGCAAACGGTGGAGGGAGTAATCAACCCTCGGTGCCGTGAACGAGGCCAACGGCATTTCGCCATCGGCCGGTTCATACGTTCCGTTGGCGATGGAATCATCCATCACGGTCAGGTCCGGCAAATCAAAGACGTCTGCCAGCGGACGGTCGAGGCTCGCCGCCGCGGCGCCACCTTCCACATGCGTTCCGTCATAAAAGGCGAAATGCAACGGGATCGGCATATCGCTATCGCCAACCAGAACCGGCACTTCGTGGTTCTTCATGAGAAGCGACAGCTGTGTCTCCAGGTAATGGCGGAACAGGTCAGGCCGGGTGATGGTTGCAACATGGCGCCCCGGCCCGGAGACAAAACCGTAGGACAAGCGGCTGTCATGACGAATATGGCTGTCGGTGACGATCTGAACCTGCGGATAAAAGGCCCGCACCCGATGTTCCGGCTCTTCCCCGTCGAGAAGAGCCTGGAAGTGCTTCCTCAAGAAGGCCGTGTTCGCCTCAAAAATCTCTATCAACCGTGCGACGGCTTCCTTGGGATCGCTGAAAACCTGCAAAGGGTGCGATGGTGCAAGGCGGGTTGGCCGGGCCGGTTGTTGAAAGGCTTTGTGGATAGAGTTGGTCATGTGATCGTCCTTATTTTTGTTATCCTTAAACAGTCTCGCCAGATGCGCGCGCGGTCAATAGGTGCAGCTTCAGATTTTGAATATTTTTGCACACGAAGAAATTATTTTCGCACACGCTAGGACATCCTTCCCTGTGATAGGGATATCCCTCTTATCTGGTTGAATTTAGAAACTTGCCGGGACGGTTTTATGAAATCCTTTGAAGACATCGAAGCGTTGGCAATCGAGAAGAAGGGCGGTGCCGACCAACTCTCAGCCCTAATGGCCGAACATAATGGCCCCAAGACACCGGAAGAACTGGAGACGATCGGCGATGACCGCTGGCTGTCCATGTTCACCAAAACGATCTTTCAGGCCGGATTTTCCTGGAAAGTGATTGAGAAGAAGTGGCCGGGCTTCGAAGAGGCCTTCGAAGATTTTGATACGGCCCGCCTCGCCTTCCTGCCGGATGAAGCCTTTGAGGCGCTTCTCAACAACAAGGCCATCGTCCGCAATGCCATGAAGATAAAGTCCGTCCAGGCAAATGCGATTTTTCTCCGGGATCTGGCCGAAGCCCACGGCAGTGCTTCGAAGTTCTTTGCCCGGTATCCTGTCGAGGATCAAATCGGCCTGATGGATATTTTAAAGAAGCGCGGCAGCCGGCTTGGCGGCAACTCCGGTCAGTATGCGCTTCGCTTCATGGGAAAGGAGACATTCATCCTCTCCCGCGACGTGGTTAACGCTCTAATCCGTGAAAATGTCATTGGGAATGAGTCCATGTCGAAAAAAAATCTGATTGCAATTCAGGAAGCCTTTAACCATTGGCGATCAACTTCCGGTCGTTCTCTCAATGAAATCAGCAGAATTCTGGCGTTTTCGGTCGGCTGAGCCCATTAACTTCTCATTTAGGTTTTACCATTGTAAACAAAGCATTGATTCAACGGTAATTTTTGTTCTGACGGCTTAACGCCTGATTTACCAAAAGCGGTAACCATGACACTCGAAATTGCGTGAGGTATTGCGTCGCAATGAGAGTACTGCGTACCGGGGTGTCCCCTGTGGCACCCCATCCAACATCTTCGACGGAAGCGGAAGCTTCCTGGCTGAACACGATCCTGAAGGGCGACTGCGTGGCCGCCCTTGAGAAGTTGCCGTCCCGGTCTGTCGACCTGGTGTTTGCGGATCCGCCCTACAATCTTCAGCTGGGCGGCGACCTTCACCGGCCGGATCAGTCCAAGGTGGATGCCTGCGACGATCACTGGGATCAGTTCGAGAGCTTTGAGGCTTACGACGCCTTCACCCGCGCCTGGTTGCTGGCCGCGCGCCGGGTGATGAAGCCGGACGGCTCGCTCTATGTGATCGGCTCCTATCACAACATCTTCCGGGTGGGTGCGATCCTTCAGGATCTCGGCTTCTGGATCATGAACGACATCGTCTGGCTGAAGTCGAACCCGATGCCGAACTTTCGCGGCAAGCGGTTCACCAATGCCCACGAGACCATGATCTGGGCGACGAAATCCAAGGATGCCAAGCCGACCTTCAACTACGACGCACTGAAGACCTTCAACGAAGATCTGCAAATGCGCTCCGACTGGCATCTGCCGCTGTGCACCGGTGCTGAACGGCTGAAGGGCAAGGATGGCCAGAAAGTGCATCCGACCCAGAAACCGGAAGCCCTGCTCTACCGGGTGCTGACCGCCTCGTCCAAACCGGGCGACGTTGTGCTCGACCCGTTCTTCGGCACAGGCACCACCGGTGCTGTTGCGCGCAAACTTGGCCGCAACTATGTCGGTGTGGAGCGCGAGCAGGATTACATCGATGCGGCAACAGCCCGGATCGCGGCCATCCAGCCGGGTGACGAAAAAGCGCTTGAGATGCAGCAAGGCAAGCGGGCCCAAAAGCGCATACCGTTCGGCACTCTTTTGGAAAACGGCATGCTGGAGCCGGGCGCCGAGTTGACCTGTTCCAAGGGCAAGCATCTGGCGATCGTCCGGGCAGACGGCTCTTTGAAATCCGGCGACCACACCGGTTCGATCCACAAGGTGGGCGCGTTGGTGCAGGGCCAGGAGGCCTGCAACGGCTGGACCTTCTGGCATACCAAAGAAGGGTCGAAGAAGTCGCCGATCGACGAGCTTCGCAAGGAAATCAGATCCCGGCTGCAGGCCAATTAGAGCTGTAGCCGGCACGAACTAACAAGCAGGAAGAAAAGACCTTCGCGTTCCCCGCGAGATCTTCCCTTGGCCCCGCCTCCCGAAAGGGATGGCGGGGTTTTTCTTCTGCCTGGCAAACGCCTATACACATAGGCGGACACCATGTGAGATGTTGCAATGTTTCAGAACTGGCAGATCAGAACACTGAACGCGATTGCCTGGATCTCGCTGGCCTCAGCCATCGTTGGGCTATTTATCGGCTTGCTTCGCGCAGGTGAGCAAAGCCTGATCACGGATGTGAGTGTCGGCATGCTCACCGGTATCCTGATCGGCTTCAGCTGCTCCTGCTCCGAGTTTTTTGTTTTTTCCAACTCCCGCCTGAGAATGGCCCGGCAGATGCCGCTTTGGCAGCTCCTGCTTCTTCGAACAATTGTTTGGTGCGTCTGCATCTTGGCCGGCATGAGCTTGCCCAATTGGCTCTTCGGCCAACCGTGGCAGCACCTCGATGCGCATTTCATTGAGAATTTTGCGATTTCCGCGGCGATCGCCTTTGCGTTTTCCAGCGGCATTGAAATCTCCCGCCTATTGGGGACGGAAGCCACCACTGCACTCATCACCGGCCGGTATGCCCGGCCAAGACTTGAAAACCGTGTGGTGCTGTTTGCCGATCTTGTCGGGTCAACCGCACTGGCAGAACGCCTTGGAGAACTTCAGTTCCATGCATTTTTGAGCGATGTCGCGCAGGATTTTGCAGACCCGATTTATAAGACCGGCGGCGATGTTCATCGCTATATCGGCGATGCTGTAATTGTGACCTGGCCACTTGAAAAGGGTGTGAAGAACGGCGCCAGTCTCAATTGCGCAGTTGGCATGCATCACACCCTGGATCGCCGGGCGTCGTTTTACAGGACGAGATACGAAACAGAACCGCGCATTCGCATTGCCATCCATTGCGGCCAGGTGGCGGCCGGTGAGATCGGCGATTGGAAAAAAGAAATCGCCCTGCTCGGCGATACCATGAACACCACCGCCCGGATCGAAAGCGCTGCCCGCGATCTGGGCGAACAGATCGTTTTATCGGACGATCTTGTGAAAAGGTTTCCAGATACTCTCGGGACGCCAATACGCATTCTGCCTGCTTATGAAGCGGCCGGAAAACAGGACAAGCTGACGCTTTGGGCTGTGGATCTACACGGCTAGATGACAAACCGTGGCTTGGCACGGCACGTCTCCGACAGCCGAGATCGTTGCCTCTCTTTCAAATGCAATGTCGATTCTGACCGCTCAGGGTGCAGGTTCAAATACCGCATATGGGGACCTACAAGATCAGGGCCAATATCCCATCTAAACCGGGGTGGTTCCGATCGACATCGAGCGGTCCGGCTGGATACAAATAGATTGAGATAACGAATTGAGACCGACGGCATGATGGAAACCGACTTGGATGTAATAGAAGGATCCATTTATTTTTTGAAGGTCCCTGAACTGAAACAGCTTTTGACCGATGCGGGCCTCAAGCCTTCCGGCTCAAAACAGACAATGATCAATTCGCTTATCGCCTACGCGAAAGGCGACAGTAACCGCCCATCGGCACCTCAGCTCTCTGACGGCGAAAGAGCACTTCGGCAACAAGCGAACCAATATGATCCAACGGTGTTTATCGTCCCGGGCGTCTACACCAACAATCGGAAAAGTCGCGAGCTGTTCCATACCCTGATTGGCCACCACTTTTCCTTCACAACTTTCGGAATGGACTGGATCAAGGACCGATGGGCTGAAGGCACTTGCCCGACCTATCAGGCTTTTGCGGAGTTCTGGCAGGAAGAATACATGCGCCGGAAAAACAAAGGCGCGTTCAAGTCGAAACAGACGCTTCAGCGGGTGCAGTTTTTCAGGGCAATGAAAGACCGGAACCTCTCAAAAGGCGAACTAGAAGACGCCTGGACCCGAGAACGCAAACATCACGCAACACGAGCCAAAGAATCAATCCGCAGGATTATTGATAAGCGCTCCAAAGTCTGAATAACCACACTTGTATGATCGTCCTACACGGCACTCCGCCCAGCACAAAACCCGCCGCGAGGTCTCCCTCCGGCGTTTTGGCAATCAGAACACCGTTCGAAACGAACGGGACGGCAGGCGCACCGGACTTGCCGGGCGAGAAGCAAGGAGTGGGTAGGATTGGCAAGGCAGCACGCCTGCCCGAAGGCTGTTCCCGGCCAGCAGTCTTGTCTTTCCCGGACAAACACCAGGCCCTGGCAGCGCCCGATGATCCTTGAGAAACTCTTCCGGTCTGACCTGCCCCCGTCTGGAACCCGGCGGCAGTCCAAAAACCAGCTGATTGCTGACGGCGCGTTTCTTGATCCGTTACCTCAAAAAAGCGCCCAACCTCCGGTTCCTGCCACCTCGAACGGACGGTCCGGCCTCGGCCCCGTGGGACAGGAACGGAAGGAAGTATACGGCCGGTTTGCAGAGCGTGGATAAGTTTTCCCGCCGGACATGACGCGCTGCCATTAATCACTCACGCCGGCTCCAGCGCTTGCGCCAGGTTCGCATCGGCCTCCGCTTCCGACGGATAGTACCCACTGCGGATCTTCAATTTGTGCCCGACACGGACGATTCCCTCCAGGGCCGGGATCAGCTCCTGGCCAATCTCGGTCAACTCGTATTCAACGGAAGGCGGTGATGTCGGGCGGACATGGCGGACGATCACGTCCCGCTCCTCCAACTCCTTCAGCCGTGCCGACAGGACCTTCGCCGATACCGGCGGTATGTCAGCCCGAAGCTCGCTGAACCGCCTCGGTCCCGCTCTCAAACACCAAATGACGTTCGGGGCCCACGCCCCGGCAATCACCTGCATGCACTCCGTCAGAAGGCAAGGCGCGGGTGGTTGCGGGCTTTTATTCTTTCGCATTTTCAGTGCCATAGCGAGATCTCCAACCAACGGCCAGCGTGCAAACAAGTTTCTTCGCGGTAACTTCATAATAGTAGTTACCATCAGTTACCATATTGTCAACAGAAACCAAGGCGAGCATCTTCCGGTCATCGGAACCAGAAGGAGCCACCCGATGAAACTCTTTTACAAATCCGGCGCCTGCTCCATGGCAGCGCATATTCTCCTCAACGAGGCAGACGTTCCCTACACACTTGAAAAAGTGGATACAGATGCCGGCACAACCGAAAGCGGCGCGGCCTACGCGCAGATCAATCCTCGGGGCTACGTTCCGGCCTTGAAGTTTGAAGATGGCGCGGTCTTGACCGAAAACGTCGCCATTCTCACCTGGCTGTCCGAACAGTTTCCCCAGCTTGGGCCCCGGGGTGGAACCTCTGCACTTCAGAAATACCGGATGCTGGAAGCACTCAGCTTTTTAACATCCGAATTGCACAAGGCCTTCAGCCCGTACTTCTCAGGCAAAAACTTCACTGCAGAGGAGAGTGCTCGCAATCTCACCGTTTTGAAGAAGAAGATTTCCCAATTCGAAGGCATGCTCTCGGATGACAGTGGGTACCTTCTCGGACAGACCTTCTCCGTTGCCGATGCTTATGCCTTCGTCATCTTGAACTGGGCGAGCTTTATCGGAGTTGCGCTGACCGAATGGCCACGCACGACAGACTATGTGAACCGGATCAAGGCCCGGCCCGCCACGCAGCGGACGCTGCAGGAAGAAGGGCTGGCCGCATGAGTACCGCCCTCAACGAACTTCAGGCGGTGATCGCGGATTACTTCGAAGCGCTGTACCGCTGCGACGCGGATCTCTTGCAGAAGGTGTTTCATCCCAAGGCGGTCTATGCCACCGCCGATGAAGCACCGCTGCTTCACCGAACCATGGATGCTTATGTTCCGGTGGTTGCCGCACGCCAATCCCCGGCCTCGCGCGGAGAAGTGCGCACAGACGCGATTGACGAGATCCAACTGGCTGGCGCCAACACAGCCTTTGCCCGTGTTCGTTGCTCAATCGGGGACAACGACTTCGTCGATTTCCTGACCTTCGTGCGTGACGGGGGGCGCTGGCAGATCATGGCGAAGATCTTTCAGATCATCCCACGCCAATCCGGGAGCGTTTAAAGATGCCTTATGTTCGTATTCAGGTGACCGATGAAGGCGTCAGCGAGCACCAAAAAGCCGAGCTGATCAAAGGCGCAACCGATCTGCTTGTCGATGTACTGAACAAGGAGCCCGCCACCACCTTTGTCGTCATCGAGGAGGTTCCTCTCGAAAACTGGGGCATTGCTGGTGTGCCGGTAACCGAATTCAGGGCCCGGAAAAAAACCGGGACCTGATCAGAATGACAGACGGTGCCCCAGTCTTTTCGGGGCACCGTTGCGCAAGATCACTCGAAGCCGATCAGCGCCTTGCGCCGTTTGCCGACAGACAGGGACAGCCGGTCATTGGCACCAAGATCGCCGGAAGAAATCCGGCGGCGCGCGTCATCAACCACCCGGTTGTTGAGACGGACACCGCCGCCTTCCACAAGGCGCCTGGCTTCACCGTTGGAAACGGCGAAGCCGCTTGCCACCACAAGCTCCAGAAGACCAACCCCTTCAGCCAAGACGGACAGCGCCATTGTGTGGGTCGGTTCGGTCAACTCGGCATCGCCTGAAAACAGGGCATCGCCCTGCTCCAACGCCCCACGCGCTTCTTCCGGACCATGCACGATAGCGGTGACTTGCGTTGCAAGGATCTTCTTGGCCTCGTTCAACTCTACACCTTGCAACTCCGACAAACGCTCCACTTCGCGCATCGGCAGTTCGGTGAAGAGACGCAGGAACTTGCCGACATCGACGTCCGCCGTGTTGCGCCAGAATTGCCAGAAGCCGAACGGCGAGAGATGCTCCGGATGCAGCCAGACAGCGCCCGATGCGGTCTTACCCATCTTGGACCCGTTGGCCGTTGTCAGAAGCGGGACGGTCAGCCCGTGCAGCTTGCGCCCGTCGCGGCGGCCAAGCTCGACACCGTTGACGATGTTGCCCCACTGATCGGAGCCGCCGACCTGAAGAACGCAGTCGTGCCGCTTGGCGAGTTCCAGGAAATCCACGGCCTGCAGCAGCATGTAGCAGAACTCCAGGATCGTCAGCGGCATCTGGGCATCGAGCCGCGACTTGACACTGTCGAAGGTCATCATCCGGTTGACGGTGAACTTAGAGCCATAATCGCGCAGGAACTCAAGGAAGCGGAACTCGTTCAGCCATTCCGCGTTGTCGACCAGCAGCGCCCCTTCCGGGCCGTCCATATCCACGAGACGTTCCACCGAGCGGCGGATGGTCGCCATGTTGGCCGCGATCTGGCGCTCCTCCAGAAGCGGGCGGGCGTCCTTGCGGAAACTCGGATCGCCAACCTGGCTGGTGCCCCCGCCCAGAACCACGATCGGCCGGTGTCCCAGTCTTTGCAGCCAGCGCAAGGTCATCAAGGGCATCAAGTGACCGACATGAAGGCTTGCCGCTGTTGCATCAAACCCTGCGTAAGCGGTGATCGGACCGTCGTTGAGGCGCTTGTCGAGAGCTTCCAGATCGGTGGACTGATGCACGAGTCCGCGCTCCAGAAGCACGGCAAGAGCTTCCGATTTGAGCTTTGTCGCCGGTTTTCCGGCTTCGATCATGTGTTTGGTCATTTTCGGCTTCCTGGGTCTTTTGGGGAGTTCCCGCCAGGGGCCGGTATCTTGAAAACCAAAAAGCCGCCTGACGCGGCGGCTTTTTTAGGTTTGATTTGTCAGAACAAGATCCTACGCAGCCGCCGGTATGTCGGTGACGTAATAAAAATACACGAAGGATGCGCTCAGGTTGATCATGGCATTTTAGATGCGCGAGCTTTGAGGCAATGTCAAGCGGCTTGTTCGGCGTCTCTGATAACCTGCGCGCCAAGTGCTTCGAGTTCCTTCTTGAAAGTCCCCCACTTTTCCGGCGTGACGGTCATGGTGGCTGGTTCAATGATTTCAACGGAATAGCCGCGATTGAGCGCACCCTTGGCCGTGAATTGAACGCACTGGCAGGCATCAAGACCGGTCAGACGCAAATGGCCGACTTTCCGGTCCGCGAGATAGGCATCCAGCTCCGGATTAGAGAACGCATCTCCGATCGGCTTTTCAAAAACCGGCGCACTGCCTGTCTTCAGATCCTCGTCGAACGCCAGCCCCTTGCGGCCCGGTGTGCCAATGCCGCCCATCAAAAGCTTCATGGCCAGAATGGCCGGCCAGTGGCGAAACACCTGTTTGATTAGGATGACCTCATGACCGGCTGCATGCGCTGCCTCGATTTCCCGGTTGATGCGGTCAATGCCGCGGGCCCGCGCGTCTTCCGAATAAGGTTTCGGACTATTGCGCGTGAAGTCTTCCTGAACATCAATCACCAGCAAGGCTGTATTCGGGCGCGCCGCCCGGTCGATCGGTTTTCCCATGGTCGCCTTGCTCGAGATCCAGACAACCCAGAAAAAATAGCCGGCGGCCCATAGGACCAAGGCACCCAGACCACTCACGGCTAAAGTCAAAAAAGACATATCGAACTCCTAAACAAACTCATTCCAGACCGCGCGGGCGGTCGGGGTCGTCTTCAAATTCTGCAAAGTGATCGAGCATGGCGCACAGAACCCGTTGGGCTGCCTGAACCTCTTCTTTGGAAAAATGCGCACTGACGGCATCGATCTCATCGTTTTCCTTTGAGCGGATCTCGCCGAAAACATCTTGGCCGCGCCCTGTCAGTGCAAAAAGAGGCGAACGCTTGTGCGCAGGGTTGGGGCGCCGTTCCAAAAGCCCGAGCTGCTCCAGCTCGTTGACCATCAGCTGGATTTGCTGTCGGGCCAGAAACAAGGACCGGCCAATATCCGGAACAGACAACGCCCCGGCATCTTCCAGCACCTCCATGACAGCCCGCATGCCGACCGATACGCCGGTGCCGTCCAGCTTTGCCTCAACAGCCCGCGCCAATCGCCGGTGCACCGGCCGGATCAACCGGATCACCTCATAGAGTTCATCAGAGTTCTGATGCCGTGCTTTTATCATGACAATATATTTGTCATATTGACATATTTGTTGTCAATATTTTCTTCACTTGAATCAAAACGGGCGCCCGGTTTTCTGTCCTGGCGCCCGGCAAAAGGCTGATCTAGATAACAAATCTCATTCCTCTCAGTAGTCATCCTCGGCCTTGTGCCGAGGATCCATATTTTTTCGATATGTTATGGATGTTCGGAACAAGTCCGAACATGACGCCAGAGGGAAAATCGGGCTTTGTCAGAAGTCGGAGCTTCCTTTGTTTTTCCCTTAGAACCCGATGACCAGCTCCGCGAGGGTGATGAAGAGCGGGATGCTCAGGATCGCCACCGGTGTCCCGAGCCCGGTCGAAGACCCGATGTAAGCTGACGGATTGGCTTCCGGCAGGGCCGCCCGCATGGTCGGCGGACCGGAGATGTCAGAGCTGGAGGCCGCCATGATCGAGAGCAGTACGACGCCGCCGGCAGAGAACCCTGTGAAATGGTGGGCGACAAGACCCATGCCGAACCCAAGCAAGCCGTGCAGCAGAGGCGCTGTCAGACCGTAGATCAGATAGGCGTGGGCAACCTTCTTAAGCTCCGACAACCGGGCCCAGGCTTCCATACCCATGACAAGCATCAGGATGGACAGAAGCCCCCGGAAAAGCGGCTCGTAAAAGCTTTCATAGACCGCCTCCGGCCGGGCCAGCAGGCCAATGCCGATGCCAAGCAGCAGGGCAGAGATGGCCGGGCTCTTGATCGTATCAACAATAATGCCTTTGGCGAGCTGACCATCAAAACCGCCACCAAATCCAAATCCGCCACCGCCGGAAGACATGGTCGCCGTGCCGTCAGACTGGACAGTGCCCGCCGCCCGCCGCTCAGCACTCATCCGCGCCAGGAAAATTGCAGTCACCAGCGCCGCGACATCCATGAACGGGTAAAGCGCGCCGATGAAGCCTTCATAGTAGATGCCTTCGCTGTCGAGCATCGCCATGCCTGCTGCCAGCGTCGAGGCCGAGACCGCGCCGAACAAACCAGCCGTTGCCATAGCGTCGGCATTGGAAACGCCCCGCCACATGGCGAGGATCTTGCCGCCAAAGACAACAATCACGACGCCTAAGAGCGCGGCACAGATCGCCGGAACCGCGAGCGACATGGCATCAGCGGAGCGGACAGAAATCCCGGCACCCAGACCGACCTTCAACAACAGCAGCAAAACAACGAACTTGTAGACCGGCTCCGGCACTTCCAGCTTGCTGCCCATTGCGGCAATCAGCATGCCGCCCATCAAAAACGCCAGCGTCGGCTTTTGAAATTGCGCTGCAAGCGTCGTGATGATCTCAAAGAAAATGTCCATTCCGGCCTCGGTTGTCGTCAAAAAGCGTGGTCCGAGGGCTTATGACGCAGTTCGAAGAGAATAAAAAATATATGTTTTATTATTTTTCGTTCTATTTAATAGAACTATTGATGGTTTGAGCGAGCTGGAAACCGATGGACAACCTCAACTACCACCACTTGCGTTATTTCCGCGAAGTGGCGCATGAGGGCAACCTCACCCGGGCTGCGGAGCGGGTGAACCTGTCGCAATCCGCGCTCTCCACTCAAATCCGCCAACTGGAGGCCCGGCTCGGCCATGATCTTTTCGAGCGGTCCGGGCGTCAGCTTGTCTTGACCGAAGTTGGACGGATTGTGCTCGATCATGCCGACCGGATCTTCGGGACTGGAGAAGAGCTGATCGCAACGCTGCAGCGGTCCAGTCAATCTACCCCGCCCTTGCGGGTCGGGGCCCAATCGACCCTTTCGCGGAACTTTCAGATCCGCTTTTTAAAGCCGCTGCTGTCCAGCGGAGAAGTCGACTTCACCCTGAGGTCCGGCAGCGCCTCAGTCCTGCTCGAAGCACTGGAATCGCTCGCCCTGGACATCGTCCTGACCACAGATCCGCCGGACAGCTCCCTGTCCGGAGATTTTACGGCACACCGGCTGGCTGAACAGAAGGTCACCATTCACGGAACGCCGGAGCGGATTGCCGGAAAAACGCTGCATCAGCTCTTGAGCGACGAGCCTCTGATTGTTCCTGATGAGAGTTCGATCCGGACAGGTTTCGACAGCCTGGTGGCCCGGCTTGGCATCACCCCGCGCATCGTGGCGGATGTTGACGACATGGCCATGGTCCGGCTGCTGGCCCGGGCCGATGTCGGCATCGCCATTGCCCCGCCGGTCGTTATGGCCGACGAGATTGCCGCCGGACTTCTGGAGAGTGCCCCTTTTGATCTGCAGATCTTTGAAGCGTTTTACGCGGTCACCGTAACACGGTCGTTTCCGCATCCAATCCTGCGGGAGTTGCTGACAGGTCAAATGGACTGAATCGGGGACCTGTCAGCGGCTCCTCAGATAACAGCCTCGATCAGGAAGGGACCTTTGGTGTTTGATGCGGTTTTCAGCGCTTCGGCCAAGCCTTCCTCACTGTCGACCCGCACGCCTGGAACACCGTGCCCGGCTGCCAGCGCCACCCAGTCGAGCAACGGGTTCTCAATATCGAACATCGCACTGGCGTTGCGTCCGGGCTTCGGCGCCCCTTGGGCTTCCAGTTCGAAATGCAGGATCTGATAGCCCCTGTTGGCGACAATCACGACCGTGATGTCCAATTCTTCCCGGGCCGCGGTCCACAGGCTCTGGACCTGATACATGGCGGACCCGTCACCGGAGACAGCGAACACGGGACGATCGGGGCACGCAACCGATGCGCCCAGCGCATTCGGCAGACACTGACCAATCGACCCACCCGTGTTGTTGATCCGGTCATGGGCGGCAGCGACGTTGACAAACGGCCAAATCCCGGCACCGGCCGTCACGGCCTCATTGACCATGACGGCCCCTTCCGGGATGGCGTTGGCAAGACCGCGGCCAATCCCTTCGGCGGTCAGCGCACCCGGTTCAATGTCCGGGACGTGGCGTTTAACTCGCGCGATCGTCTCGCTGCCGTCGACACCCGCAGCTTCCGCCAACGTTTCAAGGGTCCAGAGCACATCCCAGTCGCCATAACAGAGCCGGTCCAGCGCGCATCCCGCAGGCTCCGGTGTTGACGGCTTGCCGGGATAGGCAAAGAAATTCACAGGAGGATCTTCACCGACCAGGACAATCCGCGTCTGGCCGGCAAGGAACTCGGCTGTGAGATCCGCATTGTAAGGCAAGCTCTCAAAGGCAACGGCGCCATCACCGAGTGCAATGCGCGGCGCAAAAAACGGGGACAGCAACCGGCAGCCTGTTTTGGCAGCAATCTTGCCAGCCAGTTCCGCCCCCTCACCGTATAGTCCGGCACCGCTCACCAAAAGGGCTGCGCCGGGTTCGCTCAAGGCTTTGGCCGCTGCCACAACGCGATCCTTGTCCGGCCGGTGTTTTGGGGCCGGAGGTTGCGCTTTGGTCGGGCCAGTTTGACTGTCTTCCCACGCACAATCCGCCTGCAGGATTACGGTCGCGATCTCGCCGCCGCGCGCAACCCGGATGGCTTCTGCTCCAGCGCTTGCCACCATGGTGCTGTCGGTCGCCCGGCGCACCCAGTGGGAAACGGATCCTGCCACTCCGTCAAGATCGGCCTGCAGCGGCGCATCATGCTTGAGGTGATAACCGGCGTGATCACCAACAATGTTAACGATGCCGGAGTGGCCTTTGCGGGCGTTGTGCAGATTGGCCCAGCCGTTGCCGAAGCCAGGACCAAGATGCAGCAGCGTCCCGGCAACATTGCCGCTCATCCGGGCATAGCCATCGGCAGCGCCCGTCACACCGCCTTCAAACAGGCAAAGGATACAGCGCATGTCGGGATGGGTGTCGAGGGCTGCCACGAAGTGCATTTCGGACGTGCCCGGATTTGCAAAGCACACCGACACATCGGACGCCAGCATCGTCTTCACCAGCGCTTCTGCACCGTTCATGGAAAGCCCCCTCTTGAAATCTCAAAGCAATTTGAAAGACATGAATGATCCTACCCATATCGGGCAATGCGTTCTCCGGGCAATCAAAAAAACCCCTTAGACGCAGTCACTGCGGAGCAAAACTGTTTCATCAGTCATATTTCCAACACTGCACACAAGCTGCCGTGGTCTCAGACAGACAGTGCCGCGTGAGTTCGTGCGGTTTTTGTTTGACACAATTGAGGAAACGGTATCCATCGGAGCGCTCCATTCGGGACGGCGGATGCTCGTTCCCGATCGAACTGGATTGGCAGAGGAACGTGGTGTGACATACAGCCTTGGGGTCGATACGGGCGGAACCTATACCGACGCGGTCATCCTGCGCGGGGAAGAAACGGTCATTGCCTCTGCCAAGGCCCTCACCACCCGGCACGACCTTGCTGTTGGTATTGGAGAGGCCGTCCGATCGGTGCTGGTGCAGGCGAAAATCGACCCTGCCGAGATTGAGCTCGCGTCCCTGTCCACCACCCTGGCCACCAACGCGCTGGTCGAGGACCACGGCGCGCGGGTGGCCCTGATCGCTATCGGGTTTGACCCCAAAGATCTTGAGCAGGCCGGTTTGAGCGCAGCCTTGAAGGACGATCCGGTGCTGCTTTTGCGCGGCGGCCACAACCATGCGGGCTCCGAGGCGGCCCCTCTCGATGAAGAGGCGCTCACCACATTTCTGCAAGATCTTGATCCGGGCGTGACGGCGCTTGCCGTTGCTGCGCGTTTTGCCACCCGAAACCCTGCGCATGAAAACGCGGCTGCTGAAAAAATAGCAGAGATTGCAGGTCGGCCCGTAACGATGTCGCACACGCTGTCCGCCAAGCTCAATGGACCCAAACGGGCGCTTACCGCGCTCCTCAATGCCCGACTGATCGGCATGATCGATCGCCTCATTGGCCGGGCCCAGGATGCTCTTGTCCAGTTGGGCATCCATGCGCCACTGATGGTGGTGCGCGGCGATGGTGCCTTGATGTCGGCGGCCGACGCCCGGGCCCGGCCGATCGAAACGATCCTGAGCGGACCCGCAGCCTCCGTGGTTGGAGCGCATTGGCTGACCGGAGTTGATACGGCCCTGGTGTCCGACATCGGCGGCACCACGACCGACATTGCCCTGATCCGCAAAGGACGCCCGGCGATCGATCCCGATGGCGCGCAGGTGGGATCCTTCCGCACAATGGTCGAAGCCGTTGCCATGCGCACAATCGGCCTTGGCGGCGACAGCCAGGTCCATTTTCTCGACACGGGCCTGACCGGCGGCCTCCACCTTGGCCCGAAGCGCGTACTGCCCGTCTCCCTGATTGCTCATCTTGCTCCAGAGAAAGTGGTGCCGGTTCTGGAACAACAGGAACGTTCGGACTTCCCGGGCGAAGATGACGGCAGGTTTGTCCGGTGTGTCGGCGGTGCAATGGCCGATCAGGACCTGAACGACCGTGAGAGCGAGTTGATGGAACGGATCAGAGATGACATTCATCCTGTTTCTTCCATCGTTCGAAACCGCATGGAAAATGCCACGCTTGGACGCCTGATCGATCGCGGCATGCTGCAAGTGTCCGGAGTGACCCCTTCCGATGCGGCCCATGTCCTCGGACTGCTGGATGCCTGGGATACGGAGGCGGCGCGCCTTGCGCTTAAGAAGCTTGCCCGGCGCAGGCGCGGCGATGGCAAGGTGCTTGCGCCCAGCGCGGACGCCATGGCGCAGATGATCATTGATCAACTGACGCAGCAGACAGTGGATGCGCTGCTCGAAGTGGCCTTTAGAGAGGAAGGCGGCCGGTTTCAGGACAACCCGCGCACCCTTGCGCGCCATGAATTGTTGCAGGCTGGGCTTTCCGGTCATGCCGGTTTCATCGATCTACAAGCGCGGTTGAACGTGGAGGTGGTCGGCCTCGGCGCTTCGGCTCCGACTTATTATCCGGAAGTTGGCAGGCGCTTGCGGTGCCCGATGCTTTTGTCCGAGCATGCCGGGGTGGCCAATGCCATCGGCGCCGTCGTTGGACGCATAACCCTGCGCCGCAGCGGCACAGTCACATCACCGGCCGACGGACGCTACAGAGTGCATTTGGAGAGCGGACCGGAAGATTTTTCAGAAACCGCAGCCGCTCTTGACCGGCTGGAAACCGTTCTTCGCGCAGAGGCCGAAAAGGCTGCCAAGGACGCCGGCGCCGTCGGCATCCAGGTCTCAGCGAAGCGCGACGTGCGCTCGGTCGAGATCGAATCCCGGCCGATGTTCATTGAGGCTGAGATTGTCGTTGAAGCCAGTGGCCGGCCGCGCGTGGCGGTTTAGTGGCTGGCAAAACGAAATCGGGGCGGACCTGACGCCCGCCCCGCTTTTCATTTTTATTCCGCAGCTTCCGGCGTCACTTGTGCCGGCTCCGGCTCGGTCCATTTCAGGACCGGCTTGCGGGCTGCGCCCGTTTCGTCCAGGCGGCGGCGCGGGGCGAGATATGGCGCTCCGGAGAAGCGCTGTGTCTCACCGCGTTTGGCGCTCATGACCAGATCGCGCATGGTGGCAACGAACAGGTCAAGCGAGGCGCGGCTTTCCGATTCCGTTGGCTCGATCAACATCGCGCCATGCACCACAAGCGGGAAGTACATGGTCATCGGGTGGTAGCCCTCGTCGATCATCGCCTTGGCGAAATCAAGCGTGGTGACGCCGGTGTCCTTCAGGAAGCTGTCGTCGAAGAGAACCTCGTGCATGCACGGACGCTCGCCGAAAGACAGGCTCATAAGATCCTGCAGGCCGACACGGACATAGTTCGCGTTGAGGACCGCATCTTCAGAGGCCTGACGCAGGCCGTCCGAGCCGTGGCTCATCATGTAGCTGAGCGCACGCACATACATGCCCATCTGGCCCTGGAACGCCGTCATGCGGCCGAATGGCTGTTCGCCGTCTTTCGTGGCAGCTTCCGTTTCAACCAGCTCCAGGCCATCCTCTGTCTTGCGGATGAACGGCAGCGGGGCAAAGGGAGCCAGCTTGTCCGACAAGACCACCGGTCCGGAGCCCGGACCACCGCCACCATGCGGCGTTGAGAAGGTCTTGTGCAGGTTGATGTGCATGGCATCAACGCCAAGGTCTCCCGGACGGGCCTTGCCGACAATGGCGTTGAAGTTCGCACCGTCACAATAGAAGAACCCGCCAGCCTCGTGGATCCGGTCGGCGATTTCCTTGATGTCCCGCTCGAACAGCCCGCAGGTGTTAGGGTTGGTCAGCATGATCCCGGCAATATTGCCGGTGTGCTCCGCGATCGTGGTCTTGAGCGCTTCAAGGTCGACCGTACCGTCGTCCTTGGCATCAATGGAGACAACCTTGTAGCCGAGCAGAGCGGCGGTTGCCGGGTTGGTGCCGTGGGCACTTTCAGGAACCAGAACAATTTCCGGGCTCCGGCCGGCAGCGGTGTGCGCCGCCTTGATCGCCATCATGCCGCATAGCTCACCATGGGCGCCGGCCTTCGGGCTCATGGCAACCGCATGCGTGCCGGTGGAAACCATCAACCAATGGGCCAGCTCGTCAATCAGCTCAATCGCGCCCGGGACGGATGACACCGGTTGCAGCGGGTGCACATCGGCAAAGCCCGGCAGGCGGGCCATCTTCTCGTTGAGGCGCGGGTTGTGCTTCATGGTGCACGAGCCAAGCGGATACAGCCCGGCATCGATCGCATAGTTGTTGCGTGACAGGCGTACATAGTGGCGCATGGCCTCAGGTTCTGCGAGACCCGGCAGACCGATCTCGGCCCGGCGGGCGTGCCCACCCAGCTCAAACTCAGGCAGATCAACTTCGTCGAGATCAACACCACAGTTTTCCAGAGAGCCCACCTCAAAGATCAACGGCTCTTCCATGTCGAGGCCGCGGTTTCCGGTAAAGGTTTTCGGGCGGAAGCTCTCGCCCGCATCTCCTGCTGCCGTCGGGCGTCCTTGCGTGTTCATGCTCATGCCAGCACCTCCTTCAGCGCATCGGCAAAGGCCGCGCGGTCTTCATCCGTGTTGACTTCGGTGGAGGCTACCACCAACAGATTTTCCAGATCCGCCTTGCCCGGCTCCAAGCGGGAGACCGGCAGGCCGGCCAGAATGCCCTTGGCCGCCAATGCTTCAACAACGCCATCGGCTGCTTTCGGCAGGCGGAGGGTGAATTCGTTGAAGTAAGCCGAATTCAGCACGTCCACACCCGGTACGGCACCAAGCTGTTTCTTCAGCTTCACCGCGTTGCCGTGGTTGATCCGTGCCAACTGTGTCAGACCCTTTTGGCCAAGCAGTGACATGTGGATCGTAAAGGCGAGGCAGCAGAGACCGGAGTTGGTGCAGATGTTCGACGTCGCTTTGTCCCGGCGGATATGCTGCTCACGGGTGGAGAGCGTCAGTACGAAACCGCGCTTGCCTTCCGCATCAACAGTTTCACCGCACAGGCGCCCCGGCATCTGCCGGACGTATTTCTGGCGGGTGGCGAAAAGACCGACATATGGACCGCCGTAGTTCAGGCCGTTGCCGATGGACTGACCTTCGCCAACCACGATGTCCGCGCCCTGCGTTCCAGGAGGCTCAATGAGGCCGAGCGACACCACTTCGGTGAAGACGGCGATCAACAGCGCCTTATGCTGGTGCGCCTTTTCAGCAATCGGCTTCAGGTCGATCAGCTGGCCATAGAAGGACGGTGACTGGACCACCACACAGGAGGTCTCGTCGTCGATCTGGGCCAGAATGTCTTCCGTGCCCATTGGGTCGGCGGGCAGGCTGACGACCTGATCGCCCGCCATGTTAGAGAGGCCCTCGACCACGTCCCGGTACTGCGGATGCAGCCCCCCGGAAAGGACCGCCTTGTTCTTCTTGGTGACCCGGTGGGCCATCAGAACAGCCTCGCCGGTGCCGGTGGAACCGTCATACATGGAGGCGTTGGCAACATCCATGGCGGTCAGCTTGGCAACCTGTGTCTGGAACTCGAACAGGTACTGCAGGGTGCCTTGGGTGATTTCGGGCTGATATGGCGTATAGGACGTCAGGAACTCCGAGCGCTGGATCAAATGATCGACCGTCGCCGGAACGTGGTGCTTGTAGGCGCCTGCGCCGACAAAAAACGGCACGGATCCAGCCGAAGTGTTTTTGGCGGCCATGGCGGAAAGCTTGCGCTCGACCTCCATTTCGCTGGCCCGTTTCGGCAGATCCAGAAGACCTTTGAACCGAACATCCTCTGGAATGTCGGTAAAGAGGTCATCAATCGAATTGACGCCGATGCGCGCGAGCATATCGCCGCGGTCGGTGTCGGTAAGTGGCAAATAGCGCATTGTCTGCGGCTCCAGATTTACGGTGCGACCGTGCGGACCGGTTCCGGGTCCACCACGATCTCACATTTGACCGAGTTTGCGATGAAGCAGACGTCATGGGCCTTTTCGTGCAGATCCGTGATCCAGCTGGGATCGGGATCGCTGTCGGCGACCAACACGATTTCGGGCTTGAGGACCACCTTGGTGATGGCCATCTTGCCGCGGGCAATCCGGCTCATCTCGCCTTTTGCGCTGTCGCGGTAGCTGGCAACGACGTAACCGGCGCGCCGGGCAAGATCCAAAAACGACATCATGTGACACGACGAGATCGCTGCAACGAGCGCCTCTTCCGGGTCAACGGCTGCTCCAATCGAATAAGGCTGAGGCACAACGGTCGGCGAGGCGCTTGCCGGGATCTTCAGACCACCGTCAAACTGCCAGATGTGGCCGCGCGAATATTTGTTGGCCGCGTAATCCCCGTCACACGCCCATTCGACCACCGCCGTGTAGTAATGCCCCGCCATGGATCAAAGGGTCTCGATGTAGGCCTTGTAGGCCGCTTCATCCATCAGGTCGGCGAGCTGGCCTTCATTGCCAACAGTCATCTTGATGAACCAGGCTGCGCCTTCCGGATCTTCGTTGACCTTGGCAGGTTCATCAGCCAGCACGTCATTGGCTGCGGTGACCTCGCCGTCGATCGGCGCGTAGACTTCACTGGCAGCTTTCACAGATTCCACAACCGCGGCTTCATCGCCTTGCGACAGGGCCTTGCCGGTTTCCGGCAGTTCCACATAGACCACATCGCCGAGCTGCTCTTGGGCGTACGCCGTGATGCCGATGGTGGCAGTGCCGCCCTCGACGGAGATCCACTCGTGATCTTTTGAGTAATAAGTCGTCATGTTTTGCGTCCGTTCTCTGGAAAAAAGTCAGGCTTTTGGTTTTCGGTAATAGCGGTTGGGCACGAAAGGCATAGCTGAGACCGTGGCCGGCAAACGGCGATTGCGGACGATCAGCTCCAGCTGTGTTCCCTCGCTTGCGTGTTCGGCGGGGACGTAGCCCATGGCAATCGGCGCTCCGACAGTTGGAGCAAACCCGCCAGAGGTCAGGATGCCGATGACATCCCCACCAGCCAGAGCGATTTCCGCGCCCTCACGTGCCGGGGCTTTGCCGTCCAGCCGCAGGCCGACACGAATGCGGTCTGTGCCCTCGGCCAATTCTTTCTGGATGCGGTCCGCAGCCGGGAACCCGCCTTCTTCGCGGCGCCGCTTTTGCATGCAAAAGGTGATATTGCCTTCAACCGGCGACGTGGTTTCGTCGATGTCGTGGCCATAAAGGCAAAGTCCGGCCTCCAGACGCAGGCTGTCGCGGGCCCCAAGGCCGATCGCTTCGACCCGGTCATCTGCCAAAAGCGCACGGGTAATAGCCTCGGCTGCTCCTGCAGGCACCGACATCTCGACACCGTCTTCCCCGGTGTATCCGGCGCGCGCGATGTGGCACGCAATGCCATCAAATTCCATGGGAGCTGCGGACATGAAGCCAAGCTCGGCCGCAGCCGGCGCATGGGCTGCAACCGCCGCAACAGCTTCCGGGCCCTGCACTGCGATCAAAGCGCGGTCATCGACCACTTCGAGTTTGACCGTTTCCGGCAGCTTAGCCCGCAGGTGCGCGTAGTCGACATACTTGCGCGCAGCATTGACCACCAGCAGGAGACGGCCATCATCATTCGGATCCAGCGGACGGGTGACCATCAGATCGTCAATGATGCCGCCGTCTTCGTTCAGCAGGACCGTGTAGCGCTGACGGCCATGCGCAAGTTCAACGAAGTTGGACGGTGTCAGGGCTTCCAGTGCTTTGGCGGTGGTCTCGTGATCCGGGCCGATCAGAACAGCCTGGCCCATATGGGACACATCAAACAAACCCGCTTTCGCGCGTGTGTGCTGGTGCTCGCCCATGATGCCGAGCTTGTATTGAACGGGCATAGAGTAGCCGGCGAACGGCACCATCTTGCCGCCCAGCTCGATATGAAGGTCGTGAAGAGGCGTTTGTTTCAGATCTTCGTCTGCAACGGTTTCCGCCATGAACGGTCCTCGCGTTAGGGGTTGCGCAGTCCCGAACCTCGCCGCGAACGGTTTCGATTCGTCTGCACCCCCTCTGTCCGAGTACCTGAGAGATTTCCCAGCCAAACCAAACCGGCCTGGTGGTTACTCCTTCGGTGAGCAGTCCGCGCATGTGTTGGCGCAGATCACTGCTTTCCAGAGCGTTGAAGCCTCTGCGGTCCTTTTGCCTGAGAGTTTCCGGGGCGGTTGCTCCTTCGGCGCCAGGATCTTCTCACCTGGCCTCTCCCGCAGTGGCATTTCGTGCCAAGGGCACGATCATCAGGGAACGACCCCAATTTCGCCGCGATTGTGAGTGGCCGACACCACCTTGTCAATATGCGGCAATCAAACTGTTCAATTGCGAAAGCCAGATGCAAATAGGGATGGCCCTCAGACCCCTTGGCTTAGCGCCGGCGCCCTTCTTCAAAACCAAACTGGATTTTGCTGCCCTGGTTCATCGGAATGACGAATTTCTCATCCACATAGGTCCATTGTTGCCCGCGGCCACCGGCTTCGATGGAAACCGGGATCTGGATCACTTCAGAAACCAGCGGTTTTTGATCCGCATCGGAAGACGCCGGGATCGTGACACGCAGCGGAAGTACAACATCGCCACCTCTCCACGCCGGTCCGGGTGTCACGTCACCTGTGAACCCGAGCTTCAAACGGCGCTGGCCGTCGGCTTCTTGGGAACAGCTGACCGCCGAATCCTCCACCAGTGCCTGGTAGATCAAGCCGTCGCGATCGCCGTCCTTGCCCCTTACAAACTCACGGATCAGGTGTGAATTTGTTTTCATCTGCAAAGGCGGGCACGGCACTGGCGGCGCAAATGTCTCGCGGGAGACTTGAACCGGTTCCGCACCACCCGAAATCACGTTCTCCGCGATATCTCCGGTTGCGCCGCATCCTGTCAGAAAAGCGGCACATAACGCGACCGAAACCGTGGTCTTGCTGTTGACATGAGACAGTGCTTGGAACGCCTTGAACATCGTGGACCTGTTGAAAACTATGTATTTGGCGCAGCTTCATAGCAGTTGACCGGCCACTTGGCGAGATGGCGGTGGGTATTTGTTGGCCCTGCACCTATATCAGAAAGCACGCCAACCGGGTTGACAGAACAGCGTCACAAGCCCTTATTGCGCCAAAGCAGGCTTTTTAATGAGCACCATGACACAGACCGCGACAAACAAACCATCTCTGGAGATCAAGCTGTGCGCCCCGCGAGGGTTTTGCGCAGGTGTTGATCGGGCAATTCAGATTGTCGAACTGGCCCTTCAAAAGTACGGCCAGCCCGTTTATGTCCGCCATGAGATCGTGCACAACAAATATGTCGTGGACGGACTGAAAGCTAAAGGCGCGGTCTTTGTTGAAGAGCTGGATGAGATCCCGGCGGAGCACGCCGAGCGCCCAGTGATTTTTTCCGCACATGGCGTGCCGAAATCCGTGCCTGCCGATGCCCAGCAACGCAACATGTTTTACCTGGACGCAACCTGTCCGCTGGTTTCCAAGGTGCACAAGGAAGCCGAGATCCATTTTCGGCGTGAGCGCGACATTCTCCTGATTGGTCACGCCGGACACCCGGAAGTGATCGGCACGATGGGACAGCTCCCGGAAGGCACGGTCACCCTGATCGAGACCGAAGACGACGCACGGCGATTTGAACGCGAGAGCAGCGACCGCCCGCTCGCCTACATCACGCAGACCACGTTGTCCGTTGATGATACCGCCGGGATCGTCTCCGTCCTTCAGGACCGGTTTCCGGACATCGTCGCCCCACATAAGGAAGACATCTGCTACGCCACTACCAACCGCCAGGAAGCGGTGAAACATGTGGCCCCGGGCGTTGAGGCCATGATTGTGGTTGGCGCGCCCAATTCATCAAACTCGCAAAGACTGCGGGAAGTCGCCGAGCGGGAAGGCTGCCGGGTTGCTGTCCTCTTGCAACGGGCTGATGAGATCAACTGGACAGATTTTGAGGGCGTTACCAGCCTTGGCCTGACAGCCGGAGCCTCTGCGCCTGAAACACTGGTTGAAGAGATCATTAGCGCGTTTGACGCGCGTTTCGACGTCACTGTCGAGATCGTACGGACGGCCGAAGAGACCATCGCCTTCAACCTGCCGCGCGAACTGCGGGACATGCCCGCCCAAACTGAAAAAGTCACCGGATAACAAGAATGGCCGTTTATACGGAAGTCAGCGATGAAGAGCTGAACGCCTTCATCGCACAGTATGATGTCGGGCAGCTTCTGTCCTACAAGGGCATCGCTGAAGGCGTTGAAAACAGCAACTATCTCGTTCAGACCGACACGGCCTATTTCATCCTCACCCTCTATGAAAAGCGGGTGAACCCTGACGACCTGCCTTTCTTTTTGAAGCTCAAGGAACACTTGGCGGGAAAGGGCCTCTCCTGCCCCACTCCGGTCGCTTCGCGAGACGGAGAGCTTCTTGGCACGCTTGCTGGACGGCCCGCAGCCCTCGTCACGTTTCTTCAAGGTATGTCGGTCAAGCGGCCGCGTCCGGAACACTGCGAGGAACTCGGCAAGGCCATGGCCGCCATGCACCTGGCTGGGGCCGATTATGCACTGACCCGCAAGAACGCCCTGGACCTGAACGGTTGGCGGCCGCTGTTTGAACAAAGCCACGACCGCTGTGACACCGTTCATCCGGGACTGGGCGCAGAGATCACCACTGAGCTGGACTTCCTTGAGAAAAACTGGCCGCAGGATCTCCCAGCTGGCGTTATCCATGCCGATCTCTTCACGGACAATGTCTTCTTCCTGAACGACCGCCTGTCCGGCCTTATCGACTTTTATTTCGCGTGCAATGACGCCCTCGCCTACGACATCGCCATCTGCCTCAACGCCTGGTGTTTTGAGCAGGATCTGGCATTCAATGTCACCAAGGCCAAGGCCATGCTCAAAGGGTACACATCCGTGCGTCCGCTGACGGCTGCCGAGTTTGATGCTTTGCCCGTGCTTTGCCGCGGAGCTGCGCTGCGCTTCCTGCTGACACGTCTTTATGATTGGCTGAGTGTTCCTGAAGGCGCGCTTGTCACCCCGAAGGACCCAATGGAATACCTCAAAAAACTGCGGTTCCACCAAACTGTCGACAGCGCCAACGCATACGGGCTTGAAAGATGAGCCAGGAAAATCGCGTGACGATTTACACGGATGGTGCCTGTTCCGGAAATCCAGGCCCTGGCGGCTGGGGTGTCATCATGCGCTTCGGCGAACACGAGCGCGAGCTCAAGGGCGGCGAGGCCGAGACCACCAACAACCGCATGGAACTGACAGCGGCGATCGAAGCGCTGAACGCCCTTAAACGTCCGTGTGCCGTCGATCTTTATACCGACAGCACATATGTGCGCAGCGGTATCAGCGAGTGGATGTACGGCTGGAAGCGGAAGAACTGGAAGACCGCCGCGAACAAGCCCGTCAAGAACGCGGATTTGTGGCAGGCTTTAGACGCAGCCCGCGACCGCCATGATGTCACCTGGCACTGGGTCAAAGGCCATGCGGGCCACCCGGACAACGAGCGCGCAGACGAATTGGCGCGCGGCGGTATGGAACCGTTTAAGAAAAACGTTTAATACCAAAGGCAACCGATTATAACCCATCTGATGGTCTCTTCTCGTTTTCCGGCAAGGCGCGTCGCGCTGCGCGGTCTGGATGACCGGGCAAGCGATGCAACGACGTCCGGAGGACGAGAAAAGGCCACCGAAGGCCGGACCTGGATGGCTTTCGGCTGCGTTGCATGCCTTGACCGATACACCGTATCGCACGGCGACATGCGCCTGTCCGAAAACCATCCAAATCCGGTCAGATGGGGCATAATCAGTTGTCTTTGGTATAAGCACACAGCGTCGCTGCCAACGAGCAAGGATTTCGGGTGATCGATTCGCTGCAGACCGCTCCGGTTTTATCCGGAGTTGAGGCCCCGGAGACGGCTGGCCTCGTGCTTATCATGGCCAACCCGACATCGGGCGGCTACAACAGCAAAAAATTGCAGGATGTCAAAGGCCATCTCGAAGCTGCGGGCTGCCGGGTTGATCTGCGTTTGACAACCCATGCCGGAGAGATCGGCGAGGTGTGTGCCGCACCGGGATTGGCTGCGGAGACGTTGATCATTGCCGGCGGTGACGGATCGGTCAACGAAGCCCTCACGGGTTTGCAGCACAAAAAACGCGTCCCCAACCTGGCGATCATCCCCTTTGGGACCGCGAACGTTCTGGCACTCGAGCTTGGCCTGCCGAAAGGCGCTAAAGAGATTGCCCGGATGATCCTGAACAAGCGAACCAAACCGCTGCACTATGGTCTGGCCAATGATCGTCCGTTTGTTCTGATGGCATCGGCCGGATTTGACGCCGAAGTCGTCCACGCGGTCCCGCTGGACCTGAAGCGGCGCTTGAAGAAATTTGCCTATGTGATCACCGCGATCCGGATCGGACTGACACGCAAAGCAACGCCACTGACGATCTCCCTGGATGGCGCTGCGCCGGTTGACGGGCGCTTTGCCGTTGCCAGCAATGCCCGGCATTACGGCGGCCCGTTTGTCATCTGCCCAGGCGGAGCGACAGATCCCGGTTTGCATATGCTGATATTGGAGCGCGACGACCCCTGGTCCTCGATCCGATACAGCATCGCGTTGATGCTGGGCCGGATCTCCAAAGCCAAGGGCGCGACTGTTCAAGCCTTCCAGGAAGCGGTTATTTCCAGTCCGGAACCAGTTGCCGCGCAAGTGGATGGTGATCCATTCGCGGTCACCCCACTGCACATCCGGGCCGCGGCAAATTCTGTTCCGATTCTTGTTCCCTAACGGCTGAGGCTGTTTACGCCGAAGCGGCTTCTGCCACCGGCATTTTCCGCAGCATCTTGGTCGCCTCTGAGGCCGATACGGCTTCGCCGAAATAGAACCCTTGTGCGAATTGGCAGCCAAGCTGGAACAGCTCCAGCGCGTCGTTTTCGCTCTCCGCGCCCTCGGCGACCACGGACATGCCGAGGTCGTGACCCATGGCGACGATCGTGCGCAACAGCACCGGACGCGCGGCAGACCCATCGGGTTTGACGAAGGCCTGATCGATCTTGATCGTGTCGAACGGGAACCGCTGCAGATAGGACAGCGATGAGTGGCCCGTGCCAAAATCGTCCAGCGACAAGCCAGCACCTAGGCTGCGCAACCGCTCCAGAACCTTTGCCGAATACTCCGGATTGGACATGACGAGCGATTCCGTCAGCTCCAGTTTCAGCGTCCCCACCTCCAGCGAGTTCCGGGACAGGATCGCCTTCACATCATTGATCAGGTCCTGCTTCAAAAGCTGCCGGGACGACAGGTTGACGGACGCGAACAAAGGCCGTGGCATTGGAAATTCGCGCTGCCAGAACGCCAGCTGACTGGCGCCCTTGTCGAGCATGTACATGCCAAGATCGTTGATCAGACCCGATTGCTCGGCAATTGGAATAAACTCGGCTGGTGAAATCTTGCCGCGCTTCGGATGGTTCCAGCGCGCCAGCACTTCAAAACCAGCAATCGCCTGATCTTCAAGTCGAATGATCGGTTGGAAGAAGACACCAAGCGTCTCCTTTTTAATGGCTTCGCGCAGGTCTGCTTCCAGGTCCACAATGTTCTTGCCGAGGGGACGCAGGATCGGCCGGTATACTTCCTGGCGGTCACCACCAAGGCGCTTAGCGTGGTTCAAAGCGATTTCGGCGTTGGTCAGCATGTCCTCAACCGCCTGCTTGCCGCCTTCAAAGAAGGAAATGCCAACAGAGCAGGTCAGGAAGATTTCGCGGTCGCTAAATGTGATGGGCGCGCGCACAGCCTTGCGTAGCGCATCGGCCAATGCAACGATCCGGTCCGGCTCATTCTCTGACAAGAGCACCAGACCGTACTGGTCGCTGGACAAGCGCCCCAACGTGTCCTGCTGGCCGATGAGGCGGCCTAGACGCCGTGCGACGGTCAACAAAATGCTGTCGCCGGCGGACAGGCCAATGCTGTCATTGACCTGCTTGAAGCGGTCCAGATTGATGACAAGTACGGTCGGCTTGGTTGTCTCTTCCGCCTGAGCCCGCACCACGCTGGTGTGCAATCGGTCGACAAACAATTCCCGGTTTGGAAGGCCGGTCAGATTGTCGTGGACTGCATCGTGCAACAGGCGTTCTTCGGCGGTGCGCTCTTCGGTGACATCGAGCATCGTGCCAACACAGCGGATGACTTCGCCATCAGCCCCCACAATTGGCCGGGCGCGCAGGCGGAACCACCGGAAATGACCGTCCTCAGAACGCAAACGGAAAGTTTGCTGGATCTTGCCGCGGCGCTGATCAATCACCGCATCGAGCGTCGCCCGGAACCTGTCCCTGTCTTGCGGGTGCAAGATCTCCAGCCAATCCCGCGCAGGTCCCTCCAAGGTGCCGTGCTTGAGATTCAAAAGATCTTCGACTTCGTTGCCCGTGTAGATCTTATCGCGGTCGATGTCCCAATCCCAGATGATGTCTCCAGCACCGGTGAGCGCCAGCGCCTTGCGCTCGACATCAGAGATGAGCCCTTGGGCGATTGCGCCACCGGCAAAGGCATGCTGCATCACCGTGAAACCGATCAGCAGAACGATCAGAACCAGTCCACCACCCAGCGCCGGCTGGACGATGTCGTTGGACAGACGGCCTGTCACCGTCATGGCCGCACCAATCAGCCAGGCGATCAGCAAACACCATGTCGGGATCAACAAGATCGCGCGGTCATAGTGTTGATACGCCAGCACAGCGATTGTGACGAACCCCAGAATACCAATGATGCCCAGAGACAGACGGGCAATACCGGCTGCAATCGACGGATCCCACACCGCAACACCAAGCAGCCCCAATAGTAGGATCAAGGTCGTCAGCGCCAGGTGGGAATAATGGATGTTCCAGCGGTTCAGGTTCAAATAGGCATAGAGAAAGATGATCAAGCTTGCGGCCAGCATGACTTCCGCCGAGGCCCGGGCCAGCTGGCTGCTGCCGCCTTCCAGCTTGAAGACCATGCCCCAGAAGCCGAAATCAATGCAGAGATAAGCGAGGACCGACCATGCCAAAGCCGCCGTCGCCGGAAACATGACCGTGCCCTTGACCACGAACAGGATCGTCAGGAAGAGGGCGAGCAGGCCCGAAATGCCAAGAATGATCCCGCGATACAACGAATAGGCGTTGACCGTTTCCTTGTAGACATCCGGTTCCCAAACCCGGATTTCCGGCAAGTTCGGCGTTGTCAGTTCAGCCACGAAGGTGACGACAGAACCGGGGTCCAAAGTAACCAGGAAGATATCGGCTTCTAGGCTCTTCTGGCGGGATGGCGCGATCCCCTGGCTTGGGGTAATGCTGGCAATCCGTGAGGATCCGAGATCAGGCCAGAAGAGATCGGACCCCACAAACTTGTAGTTCGGTGCAACGATCAGGCGGTCGACCTGTTCATCGCTGGTGTTGGCAAGCGCAAAGACAGCCCAGTTGGTATTTTCCCCGCTGCGCGATGGCACTTCGATCCGCCGGACAATTCCGTCCGCCCCCGGCGCGGTTGACACCTGCAAACGGGTTCCAGCGTCCCTGTGCATATCAATCGCATTGGTGATGTCCAACGCCTCAATATCCAAGGGCACAGAAATCGGCTCGAGCGCACGGGCGGCCTGCGGCGCAACGATAAGCATCATTGCGGCGGCCACTAAAATGGCGCTTCGGATCAGATTGAAAATATGGACCGGCACAGAAATCGACATGGGGCGAAGAACTACCGGTTTGGAGCACATGTCACAAGAAGTCTTTCAAAATTCCTTCGACGAGCGGCGACACCGCATCCGGACGCGCCGCGTGGTCTTCCGCCAAACAGGAGAGCAAAAGATGGTCCTGCCAAGTTCCGTTTATTAACAGATAGTTACGTGCATATCCTTCCCGATTGAACCCCGCCTTTTCCAAAAGCCGGATGGACGGGGTGTTGGTTGGAATGCAAGCAGCCTCAATGCGATGAAGGTTCAGAACGTCGAAACAAAACGGCAAGAACATGGCGACGGCCGCCGACATGTGCCCTTTGCCCGCATGGCGCTCCCCCATCCAGTAGCCAAGCGTTGCCGACTGGCTGACCCCGCGCCGGATGTTGCTGAGCGTCAGTCCACCCAGCAAATCGTCATTGCGCGCGTTGAAAAGGAGGAATGTCAGGCTGCGCCCTTCCTTGCGATCGCGCGCATAGCGGCGCAGGCGGCGGCGGAAACCGGATTTAGAGAGATCATCAGATGGCCACAACGGTTCCCAAGGCGTCAAAAAGGCCCGGCTATCGCTGCGAAGCAAGCACCAGGCCTTGAAGTCGCTCATGATCGGGGGGCGCAGATAATGCGCGCCGGCTTCTATGAGAAGCTCGGCGTCGGGAGGTGGACCTGGGCGAAGGAGAGACATGCCGGTCCTCGCCCTATTACATTGATGCAGCCTGCCGGACCGGCGCCTGCTGAAGCCGCGCCGCCAGCTCATCGGCAGTCATGATGCCGTTGATCGGGCCGATTGCCGTCAGTGTCGGGGTTGTGCCGACGAAGGTGTTGTAAGCTGCCTCGCGAATATCTGCAGCGGTAACAGCCTCAATCTTGGCCGAGATCTCATCCGGAGCAAGGACCCGGCCATGCACCAGGATCTGGCGGGCAATCTGACCGGCCCGGGCCGCCGGGCTTTCCAGAGCCATCATCAAACCGGCACGGATCTGCGCCCGGGAGCGCGCCACTTCGTCCTCGGTGATCGTATGGGCGGCAGACACCAGCTCATCTGCAATCATCGGCATCAGGGCGCCGAGGTCCTCGTGACTCGTTGCGGCATGAATACCGAACAGCCCCGTGTCGGAAAACGCCCAGTGGAAACTGTAAATCGCGTAGCACAGGCCATGCTTTTCACGAATTTCCTGGAACAAGCGCGACGACATGCCCCCGCCCAGCACGGACGCGAGGATCTGGATGGCGTAGTAGTCCTTGGCCTTGTAAGGGCGGCCCTCAAAGCCAATCAGGACCTGCGCTTCCATCAGGTCCTTGTTAAGAAGCTTTTCACCACCAGAATAGCGGGCATCAAGATCCGGGGCGGCCGGTTCGCTGTTGATGGCGCCAAACTTTTGGCGAGCAAGCGAAACAAGCTCGTCATGGTCCACCGCGCCGGCAGCCGACAGGACCATGTCCGGTGCCCGGTAGCGGCTTGCCAAATAGTCGTTGAGGCTGTCGCGGCCGAAGCCTTGTACGGTTTCCGGTGTGCCCAGGATCGGACGGCCAATTGCCTGTTCCGGCCAGGCTGTCGCCTGGAACAGATCAAATGCCTGGTCTTCCGGAGCATCGTTGGATGCACCGATCTCCTGCAGGATCACGTGTTGCTCGCGCACGAGCTCTTCAGCCTCAAAAGTCGAGTTCTGCAGAATGTCCGCTAAAATATCCACCGCGAGCGGAAGGTCTTCCGCCAGGATCCGCGCATAGTAGTTTGTGTGTTCAATGCTCGTAGACGCGTTCAGTTCGCCGCCAACAGCCTCGATTTCTTCCGCAATACCGCGGGCCGACCGGCTCTTCGTTCCCTTGAACGCCATGTGTTCAAGAAGATGCGTAATGCCGTTTTGATCCGCGCTTTCCGCCCGTGATCCGGTGCGGACCCAGACACCAAGTGCTGCCGTCTTCAGGTGCGGCATCTGGTCGGTGACGACGGTTAGGCCATTTTCGAGAACTGTTGTTTCTACTTTCATTCAGTTACACCCCTGCCCCCACGGCACGGGCGTGTTTTTCAATATATTGTTCGACCGCGCCCTGCTCGGCCGCCAAAACCTGCTGGCGCTCCTCGGCAAACATCATGTCTTTCAGATTTTCCGGAAGATCCGGACGGACGCCGCTTGCCGCTTCGACAGCATCCGGGAACTTGGCCGGATGGGCGGTGCCCAAGACAACCATCGGCGTTTCACCGCTCGAGTGCGCTTTGGCAACATGCACACCGATTGCCGTGTGCGGATCAAGCAGATAACCCGCCTCTTTCCAGAGCTCAGCAATGGTTGCCGAGGTCGCCTCTTCATCACAGCGGCCGGCGGCGAAATGCTGACGCATCTCAGCGAGAGGCCCGTCTTCGATCGTAAAGCTGCCGGACTGGTTCAGCTGGTTCATCATCCGGCGTACCACATCTCCGTCACGTCCGTTCACCTCTGAGAGCAGACGCTCAAAGTTGGACGATACCTGGATGTCCATCGACGGAGAAATCGTCGGGTGAACACCCTTTTTCTCATAGCGTCCCGTCTCGAGCGTGCGGGCCAGGATGTCGTTGACGTTGGTTGCCACCACCAGCTTGTCGACCGGCAGGCCCATTTTCATGGCGGCATAGCCGGCGAAGATGTCCCCGAAGTTGCCGGTCGGCACGGTGAAAGACACTTTGCGATGCGGTGCGCCCAGTGCGGCACCAGCCACGAAGTAGTAGACGATCTGAGCCAAAATACGCGCCCAGTTGATCGAGTTGACCCCGGACAAGGCCACGCGGTCGCGGAAATTGAAATGGTTGAACATGCCTTTGACGATTGCCTGGCAGTCATCAAAGTTGCCGGTCAAGGCCAAGGCGTGCACGTTCGCTTCTGTGGGCGTTGTCATTTGACGGCGTTGAACGTTTGACACCCGGCCATCCGGGAAGAGGATGAAAATGTCTGTCCGGTCCCGGCCGCGGAAGGCTTCGATGGCCGCCCCGCCGGTGTCACCCGAGGTTGCCCCGACGATGGTTGCGCGCAAGCCCCGCTGCGTCAGCACATAATCCATCATCCGGCCAAGCAGCTGCATGGCGACATCCTTGAACGCCAGGGTCGGGCCATGGAAAAGCTCAAGGATAAATGTGTTGGAGCCTGTCTGAACCAAGGGGGTGACCGCCGGGTGCCGGAAACCGGAATAGGATTCCGCGATCATCGACTTCAGGTCCGCATCCGGGATGGCCCCGTCAACAAACGGGCTGATCACCGCAAACGCAACATCCTCATAGGATTTTCCAGCGAAAGAAGCGATGGTCTCAGCATCGAACTGCGGCCATGTTTCTGGAAGATAAAGACCGCCATCGCGGGCAAGTCCCTGGAGCAAAACGTCCGAAAACTCCAATACAGGTGCATCACCGCGCGTACTGCTGTATTTCACCGCGTCACTTCCTCTAGTGTTTCCAGCCGGGTTAGAGGCATCAGAGCCCTTTTCTGACCGTAAGCCTCAACCCTACCCGAATTTTGTCAGCTTTGGAACAAAGCAAGCCAGTCTAGCGACTTACGCGCCATCCTAATCGGACGCAAGCCACAGGTCGGTAAAAAAGTGTCCGATTTCCGGCAATCCTGCTGCCCGGTGACGCCTTAGGCGTGTCCGGCGTCTGAAAACAACATGGCTGGATCAATCCCGAGACTGCCGAGGGCCCGGTGCCATTTTTGTTCCGAATTCGCATCAAACAGGATGTCCCGATCCGCCGGGGCAGTAAGCCACCCATTTGACTGGATTTCATTTTCCAACTGACCGGGGGCCCAGCCAGCATAACCGAGCGCAAGCATGGCTTGCCGCGGCCCGGTGCCTTCGGCCAAGGCTCTCAAAATCTCCAGCGTCGCTGTCAGGCAGATCCCGTTGTCGATCGCAAGTGTCGATTGATTGAGCTGGAAATCATCGCTGTGCAGGACGAAGCCACGCTCAATCTCAACCGGTCCGCCCTTATGAACACTCATGCCCCGGACCTGAGGTGGCAAGCGGATCGCATCATCGTCATTCACGATGTCCAGTTGGATCAGCAACTCTTCAAGAGACAGATGTTTTGCCACCTGATTGACGATCAGGCCCATTGCGCCTTGTTCGGAGTGAGAGCACACATAGATGACCGAATGCTCGAAGCGGCTGTCCGCCATGCTGGGCATGGCGATCAGGAATTGACCCTCCAGGGTGTCTGCTGCTCCGATTTCGGACATACGCACCTCGTTACTGTTCAACGCCCACCGCCTTCATTCCTCAGCATAGCCCCAATAGCACTTCATGTTAATGACTGATTGAGTCGCATGCTCACAATCGCGTCACGAGGATATGACCATTCGAGCGTTGTGCGATGCTGACGCGCCTTCTGCTTTGGTGTAGCTGTAAATCCATGAAATCAGCATTCGCACTCTTCCTTTTTCTGGCAATCACACTCCCAACCGCAGCTCTTGCTGCGGCCAGTGAATGGGTCACCGTCAAAGGTGGTGCCGTTCGGTTGATCACGGCAGGACCACCTGAAAACGGCACTTACTGGGCGGGACTGGAGTTTCAACTGGAACCAGGCTGGCACACCTATTGGCGCTATCCGGGCGAAGCTGGCATACCGCCGCAAATCACCTGGACGAACATGTCCAACATAAAGGACAAAGAAGTTCTGTACCCGGTTCCGGAGCGATACAGCGACGGGTTCTCAGACTCCATCGTCTACCACGACGGCATTATCCTGCCGCTAAAGATCTCGCCGGAAGATGCCTCCAAGCCCGCGCAGATTTCGCTGGAGCTGTTTTTTGGCGTTTGCAAGGACATTTGCGTGCCGGGAGAAGCCACTTTGTCCCTTCCACTTGACCCGGATGCCCGCCCGGACAGCCTCTCAACTAAACTGATCAAACGCGATTTGCAGGCCGTCCCCGGCATCGCCCCAACTGGCGGGCTGAATATTGTCTCTGTCACGCTTGTTGAAAGCAATGGCAAGCGTCTGAGGATTGAAGCTGAAACCGGATCAGCGGGCGCTCCGGATCTTTTTGCGGCTGGGCCTGAAGGCTCTTACATCGCTCTGCCGAGACTGGCCGAAGGTGAAACAGGCAACCCTGTTTGGCTCTTGTCGACAAAGGGCCTGAAAACGACAACTTCCGATACGAGCCTGCGCCTGGTTCTGTCCGACGGCGAAAACGCGCTGGAACACCTCGCACCGATCCAACCGGATTGGTTGAACTAACTTCTTTCGCAAAGATTTCTCGGCTCTCCCTCGACGGTCTGCACTGGAAGCCCTATCTCTCCAGCGGGCTGCGGAATAAATGGCAGCGGTTTTTAACAAGGGGATTTAGACATGACACTCAAGGTGGGCGACAAGCTGCCGGATGCAACATTCAAGACCATGACTTCCGATGGTCCTGGTGAAACTACAACAGCAGACCTGACGTCCGGCAAAACAGTTGTCCTGTTTGGTGTTCCAGGCGCCTTCACGCCGACGTGCCACATGAACCACCTGCCCGGCTTTGTCGAGCATGCCGATACACTGAAATCCAAAGGTGTCGACGCGATCGCTGTCGTTTCCGTCAACGACGTGTTTGTCATGGACGCGTGGCAGAAAGCCTCCAATGCCAATGCGATCACTTTTCTCGCTGACACCGGGGCAGAGTTTGTCGAAGCAGCCGGTCTCGGCCTTGGCCCGGCGCCGATCTTTGGGCACCTGCGGTCTCAACGGTTTGCTCTGATTGCAAAAGACGGTGAAGTCAGCTTCATCGCCGTCGAAGACAGCCCGGGCGATGCGACCAAGACCGGCGCCGCAGCAATCCTGGAAGCGCTTTAATCCACGTTCGCTGAATGCTCCTGCTTACGCGGCCACAATACTGCGGCCGCGTAGGCCAAGAAAACCCCAACGAGGGTTGCTGCAAGACCAAACCAGGTCAGCGCATAGCCCAAATGATCGTTCTTGAAACGCACAAGGGTTTCACCGGCCTGTGGTAAACCACTTTCCGGCGTGTGGACGGCTTCCAGGTCGATGCTGTAGGGCGCAAGGTTTCCGCCGACGTTCATTGCCTCCGCCATGGCATCTGTATCGCGGGCAAACCAGAGTTTTGCATTGAGGTCCGGCGCCGGCGTGGTCCAGACAGGTGTCTCACTCAGCCGCAGCAGTCCAATAATCGACTGGTCTCCTGGTGGCGGATTGAGAGCTTCACGCTTGATATCGTCCGGAACGCCGTCGGGCAAAAAACCCCGGTTGATCAAGACCGTCCATCCCTCTGCCGTTTCGAATGGACTGTAGACGAGTTCGCCAGGCCCGCCATACGTGCCGACCGGATCGGTGAGCGAAATGTAGTAGAAAACGTTTTGGTCCAGGAAACGGCCCGTGACCGAGACCCGCCGATAATCGTCCTCGTCACCGAGCCCCTCCCAATCGGCTACGCCGGGCGCGGCCACAGGGGCCGATTTCAAACCAGTCTCAACTTGTTCTATCAGCGTTTCTTTTTCAGCCAACCGCCGAACTTGCCAGAAACCAAGATTCAACAGGATCGCCAATCCAATCAAAGCAGCAACGGCAGGAATGATGAGTTTACGGGCGCGGCCCATTAGCAAGTTTCTTTCTTATAACTGGTCGGTTTGATCGCCATCGGTGTCCAGACGGCCTTCCTCTGCCTTATGCCGGTATTGCACGGCAATCATCAAGCCTTTCAGGGGGCGCAAAATGCCACCCGCAAGCACTACGGTCAGGGGCAGCCAAAGGATCAGATGAACCCAAACGGGAGGTTGAAATGACAATTCGACAAAAAGCACTAAGCCGACGACAATGAACCCGACAATCATGATGACAAAGACGGCTGGCCCGTCCCCGCTGTCGGCAAAACTGTAATCGAGCCCGCAGGTGGAGCACGACCCTTTCACGCTCAAGAACCCGTCGAACAATTTTCCCTGGCCGCAGCGCGGGCATGCACCTGATAGTCCAGCTGTGACCGGGTTTACCGGTGGGAAATGTGCCTTGTCTTCCATCTTTTTGGCTCCGAGGGCCGGAATTGAAAAACGCCCGGTCGGATGATCCGCCGGGCGCTTGTTTTTCTAGTGTTCGTTGAGAGCCTCTTCCGGCTTATTCGCCCCAGATGTAGATGGCGACAAACAGGAACAGCCAGACAACGTCAACGAAGTGCCAGTACCAGGCCGCTGCTTCGAAACCGAAGTGCTGCTCTTTGGTGAAGTGGCCAGCAAGGGCACGGAACAGGCAAACCGCGAGGAAGATCGTTCCGACGACTACGTGGAAGCCGTGGAAGCCTGTCGCCATGTAGAAGGTTGCGCCGTAGATGTTGCCACTGAAGCCAAAGGCTGCGTGGGTGTACTCGTAGATCTGGCAGATAGTAAATAGCACGCCGAGCAGAACCGTAAGCGTCAGACCCCACTTCAGACCTTCCCGGTCATCGTGCAGAAGCGCATGGTGTGCCCAGGTAACGGTGGTGCCGGATGCAAGCAGGATCAGTGTGTTGAGCAGCGGCAGGTGCCACGGATCGAAGGTTTCGATGCCTTCCGGCGGCCAGACGCCACCGGTTGCTTCAGCGCGGGCAAAGTTGATTGCCTCGCCAGCAAACAGGGCTGCATCGAAGTAGGCCCAGAACCAGGCAACAAAGAACATCACTTCGGAGGCGATGAACAGCAGCATGCCATAGCGCAAATGCAGCGACACAACACGCGTATGATGGCCTTCATGCGCTTCCTTGATGGTGTCACGCCACCAGGCAAACATCACGTAAAGAACAATCAGAAGGCCAACTGCGAACAGCATCCACTTTGCAGCGGACAACTCCAGGCCAAAGAGTTCGAAAGAGTTGCCGGAGGCGTAGCGCATCCAGGCAATCGAGCCGAGTGCGAGAATGAAAGCGCCTACGGACGCCATAAACGGCCACGGACTGGGTTCGACCAGGTGGTAATCGTGGTTCTTGGTATGTGCACCAGCCATCGGCAAGCTCCCCAAACACATTCTGTACGGGCGCAAAGCGCCAGTTTCTTACAAGTTCGTTTCAGCCGCAGGCGAATCTGCCCGCGCCGCAACAGGTTGTTCCGGTTGTTCTACCGGGAAGAAGGTATAGGACAAAGTGATTTCCTTCACATGCTCAAGCATGGGATCCTTGTCCATCTCCGGGTCGACAAAAAAGACGACCGGCATTTCGACTGACTCGCCAGGTTCCAGCGCCTGCTCGGTGAAGCAGAAACAGTCCAGTTTATTGAAGTAGACGCCCGCCGACGTCGGAGTGACGTTGAACGTTGATGTGCCAACCGTCCGTCCGTCACCGTAGTTTGCCGCGATATACGGCAACTGCGCGGTTTCGCCCATCTTCAGCGTGACAGAGCGTTGAGCAGGTTTGAAGTCCCAGGGAAGCCCATGATTGACGTTGCCATCAAACCGGACAGTGATCATGCGGTCGATCACCATTTCGCTTTCCTGTTCTGCAACCTGCGTCGTGCCGCCAAAGCCGGTGACCCGGCAGAAAAGATCATAAAGCGGGACGGCTGCGTAGGCAGCAGCGATCATAAAACTGAACATACCCAAGCAAGCAAACGCGACCTTGCGATTGCTGCGGGACAGATTGTTCTGATCGTTGACTTCGGTCATCTTACCTCTCGTTACAACGGACGGTTCATGATGTCAGGCCCCAGCTTAACAATCGTCACCAGGTAGAACAGCAAGACAAGAGCAGCCAGCACTACCGCGATCGCGATCGACCGGGAGCGGCGCTTCTTTTTCTGTTCGTCGGTGAGAACAATACCCTGTTCGTTGTTGTCCATTTCCGTCAGATCCCCGCTACCAGGCTTTCGCCGAGAAGAAGTGCAAACAGCATGAACAGATAAAAGATCGAGAACTTGAAGAGACGCAGGCAGGCTTTGCGCGCAACGTCGCCTTCCCGCTTGCGCCAGATGTCGGCAGCCATCGCAACGAAGGCCAATCCAAGAAGACCGGATGCAACACCGTAAAACAGGCTGGCATAACCCATGAAGTATGGTGCCACGCCAATCGGCGCGAGCAGGATTGAGTAGATCAGAATCTGGTGGCGGGTGTTGGTTTCACCGGCGACCACCGGCAGCATCGGAACACCGGCCGTTTCGTAGTCACCTTTTTTGAACAGCGCCAAAGCCCAAAAGTGCGGCGGGGTCCACATGAAGATGATCAGGAAGAGAACGAAGCTTTCCAAGCTGACGCCACCTGTCACGGATGCCCAACCGACCATCGGAGGGAATGCACCAGCCGCACCGCCGATAACAATGTTCTGCGGTGTCGAGCGCTTCAGCCACATCGTGTAGATGACAACGTAGAATGCGATCGTGAATGCCAGGAATGCGCCGGCAAACCAATTCACCAGCAGTCCGAGCGTCAGGACAGAGCCGATCGACAGTGTAATGCCGAATGCGAACGCTTCTTCTGGTGTGATCCTTCCTGCCGGAATCGGCCGTTTTGCTGTACGCGACATCACTTCGTCGATGTCCGCGTCATACCACATGTTCAAGGCACCGGATGCGCCTGCGCCAATGGCAATGCAGAGGATCGCCACGGCACCAAGAACAGGATGAATGGAGCCGGGTGCCAGCATCATGCCGACAAAAGCGGTGAAGATCACCAAAGACATCACGCGCGGTTTCAGGAGCGCCACATAGTCGCTCACTGACCCTTCGCCACCGTTCCATACGGTGCTGCTTTGATCCATCAAATCCTGGCGCTCTGCGAGCGACATGGGCGCGTCCCTTAATTCTTTATCTTCTGCCGGATTGGGTGCCCAACTCAGGGCTCGGTTCCGGACAGGTTGTTTTCAAGAGCGCACCGCGCCGGTATCCGGCGCGGTGCGTAAGTTCAGAGCGGAAGGGCGGACCTTCCGGCCGCGGAATTACTTGATCCGCGGCAGTGTCTCGAACTGGTGGAACGGTGGCGGAGAAGACAGGGTCCACTCCAGGGTCGTTGCACCTTCACCCCACGGGCTGTTGCCGGCAACACGCTTCTTGGAGAAGGCTTCGACGATGCCGTAGATGAACACCAGGACAGCAAAAGCCGAGATGTACGATCCGATGGAGGAAACGAAGTTCCAGCCTGCCAGCGCATCCGGGTAGTCGGCATAGCGGCGCGGCATGCCGTTCAGGCCCAGGAAGTGCTGCGGGAAGAAGATCAGGTTCACGCCAATGAAGGTGATCCAGAAGTGAGCCTTCCCGATCGTCTCGTTGTACATGTAGCCGAACATCTTCGGGAACCAGTAGTACCACGCCGCGAAGATCGCGAACACGGCGCCCAGCGACAGAACGTAGTGGAAGTGAGCCACAACGTAGTAGGTGTCGTGGAACGCACGGTCGAGACCAGCGTTCGCCAGCTGCACGCCTGTCACACCGCCGACGGTGAACAGGAAGATGAAGCCGATTGCCCAGACCATCGGGGTTTTGAACTCGATGGAACCGCCCCACATGGTGGCAATCCATGAGAAGATCTTAACCCCGGTCGGGACTGCAATCACCATTGTCGCTGCCACGAAGTACGCCTGTGTCTCAACGGACATGCCGACT